>Ga0210057_1000389_pt1 | contig 73631 bp, 72 predicted proteins | sample CryGeyCG2114_010_2_FD_183968 | JGI IMG/M metagenome (GOLD analysis project Ga0210057, IMG submission 183968) | Groundwater microbial communities from aquifer - Crystal Geyser CG10_big_fil_rev_8/21/14_0.10 (SPAdes) (version 2) | ecosystem: Environmental > Aquatic > Deep subsurface > Groundwater ...
TTTCTTTTTTCATCAAACAAAAAATCTGCAATTCCACCCTCTTGTGTAGCAATTACAGGAAGCTCGGCGGCAAAAGCTTCTACAAACGAGTTACCCATGCCTTCTGATCGTGACGGGCGAATAAATATATCGCACGCTTTTAAATATCGCGGCATATCAGCATGATCTACCAATCCCCAAAATATTACTCTGTCAGAAACACCTTTTTTTCCCGCGAGCATTTTAAGTTTTTCTTCATCTGGACCAGTACCAAAAATTAAAAAATGAACATTTTCTGGAAGCAAAGTAAGGGCTCGAATAACATCATCGATTGCGTTTTTTATCACAAGTCGAGACGTGGTAACCAAATACACATCTCCTGTTTTTTTACCAATTTCCATTTTGGCTTTCTGAATCTCTTCATCTGAATATTCTTGTGAAAAATGCTTTATACTCACTCCATTTGGAATAATCTCAAGGTCGCCAGTAAATCCGCGTTTACGTGCCCACTTTCCTAAAAATGTGGAAATCGCTTGTATCTTATCTGCTGAAGTAAAGGCACGTTTAAACAGAGGCCAAAGAGGAAGTATCTCGTTTTCAATATGATCAATCGGGTCTCCCTCTTGAAGTGTTAGGAGAAACGGAACTCTAGGATGTACGATTTTAAACTGAGCCGCAGGCACACCACAGCTGTGCGCCATCATGGCCCAAATGCCGTCGTAGTGATGTGTGCGGTGTAATCGTGACGCTTTCCAAGCGGCTAAGAATTGAAAGAGTATTTTGTTGATTCGCAGTGGCCATTTACTTAGGTCGGCCATTGTCGGGTTTTCTTTGGTAATGCCAATCCGATGCACGAGAACATTGCCTACTTGCTCAATTTTTGGCAGCGTGGAATCAAATCGGTTCGTCACCATATGAAATTCAATCTCATTAGGCGAAATGCGATCAGTGATTTCTTTTATCGCAACCTCCGCACCTCCAACATGTTTTGGAAAATAAGCGAGTGAGAATATGAGAATCTTTTTCTTCATTTTATTTCGCGAGTCGTTTTCTTAAAAAAGTTGAGTACGCGAAGCGGATTTGATTTGCAAATGCATCTCCCTCGCCCAGCGATTTGCGGCCCCGCATACGCTTCTCAAGAGACACGAGTTTCTTTCCTTGCTGTGGCGTCGACGCATATACCTGATCAGCCTGCGTGAGAACGAAGCGCAAGAAAAGCCGCTCGTACCAAGAGAGTGTTTGATCGGCCAACGTAACCAACAGCGGAATTAATTTGCCGCGACGCACAGCTAATGCAGGGAGTGCCCCGTAGCTTGCCATCAGTGACCATGCAAACATATAGCGCCGTGTCCGCGCCACATCAAGCGCCTTTTTTATTCCCAAAAACGGTAGTAAATATTTATCAAAACTGTTTCCATATCCGACACGATATACCGTACCATTTTTTACATGACACGGCATATTGAGCGCGTCTTTCGAATACGCGGATGTCACAATATCAAAATGAATATCGGGCATACTTTCCATCAGATTGCAAAGAGCATCTTCTGCTGGCCCTGCTATCGGATAAAACGTGGTGGTGAACACCAGTACTCGTTTCTCCGGAGCTGTGCCCGGCACAGTGTGTGTGATAAATTCCTTGATGTTTTCTGCAAGAGAATGTTTGGGTGCCCATCCTAAAGCACGTGTTTTCTCAGAATTGACTACGCCACCCTGCCTGTTCCCCTGTCGCTCAGGAAGCATGATAATCTCGCTCCCGAAAAGCTCAGCCAGTTCGAGAATTGAGAATTCCTCTTCCGCACCAATGCCGTATCCATCTCCTTCTCCTTTTTCACCCACTAATACAAGAGCCTCCACGATGTCGTCTACGTGCGTGAATGTGCGCTTCTGATCTCCGGGAGTAACAACTGAAAGCGGCAATCCACGTTTGTACTGCTCCTTAAAAATAGCGACTACTGTGCCATATGCATCCGCACGTTCACGTTCTCCATATACGCTATAGAAATAGGTGATCGCATATTTGAGGCCAAACCATTCACCATAATTGCGAACGAGTTCTGTCATGCTTGCCTTACTCCATGCATATGGACTTTGATCCCTACCAAGCCCACCATCGGCGAACTTGGTAGATGACCCCGCATACATGAGTTTGGAACCACGGCGACGCGCAAGCTCCAATACCGCAAACGTTCCGAACTGATTTAAATCCCACACGCGCTCAACATCTTCAAAACTTTTTTCAACTCGCGCGTATTCGCCTAGGTGGTAAATGATGTCGGGGCTCTCCGGTACGAGCTCCTCAATGTCTTTCGTGTGCCCCTCACGGTACTCCACTCCTTCGACATGGTTGTCGCGTGAGCCAGTAAAGTAGTTGTCGAGAGAAATGACGCGGTGCCCTTCTTTTACAAGACGCTCACAGAGGTGCGAACCAATGAATCCGGCTCCGCCGGTTACCAAAATAAGCTTTTTTTCAGCCATAATTACCACAAACTATACAACAAAATCAATCTTCTTCAAGAATCGTGTACTCTTCGCGAGAAGCGCTTCTTGCAGCCGCTGCGCCAATAGCGCCCACAACAATAACCGAAAGCAGAGCAACAACCCATTGCCATTCAATATCAAACCAATTTTTTGATGCTCCTACTGAGGCGACTTGATCCTCCGCGATTTCTTTTGCGGGAATAACTTCTTCGAATACTTCCTTTTCAATTTCCTCTGGTGCTTCTTCTTCATACACCAAACCAACCACAGTATTTACAGTGTCAGGAGTTATCTTCCGAGTATCAAGTGGTACAGCCACTGCAATCTCCTCTTTCTCTTCTTCTACTTTAGGAGATAGTGTGTACGCCTCCGTTCCGTTGGGATACAAAAGCGCAGTATCGATGCCGAGCGTTAATTCCGTAACCTCTCGACTAAAGTGAATTTTTTCACCAGAGAGCACCACGGTATGTTCAGGTATTTGAAAGTGAAGACCGCTAGAGCGCAGATGCCAGAAAGAAACATCAATATTGCGTGTTCCTTTATTTGCCACCACCACATCCCCCTCTTCGCTGATTGAAAGTTCTAAATTAGCTGGTCGCGCGGTAATAACTACCATGTCCGACGCTGCGTATTCCCCACTACCAATATCCAGTACGAGCGCATAGCGCCCAGGATGTCTCCATACATGACTCACTGTATTTCCCTCTGTAATTTCTCCATCACCAAAATTCCATAAAAATCTCACATCCGTTTTTATGTGCGTTCCATTTTTCGAAAATGCTAAACCTTCAAACAAAGTATCCGCCCCCACTATCACACCCCTGTCTTCGCCAGCATATGCATATACTTCTGGCTCCGGAGGTACATACGGAATACTTTGCTCTTCCTCGTCTTGCGCCAGAGTGCTTTCTTGTTCAGAAGTATTACTAGAAGTATCAACTCCTCCCAAAATAGTTAGTTGTCCTGATCCTGGCGTTGGGAGCATAGCTTGAAATGTATTCGCACCTGAGCTTGTTCGATGTAGTGAATCCCCATTTCCCGAAGCTCCCATATCCGTTGTATACGATATGGAATCTTTGTCCACCAAGTCGCCATTTCTCAATATAAGTGACTCACCCGAATTACTTAAAGAAAACGCGCTATCAAAAAGCAGCCCAGAAAAACCTGGCCAATCTGCTAGAAATTTCGTTGGATTATCCGCAACAACTGCATACCCACCAGAAGGGACACTCTCCGAGGCAGTATGTGCAGAAATCTTGTGATTTGTTTCTCCTTCAAATAGGCGCCAATCGGTTAGAGTAACTGATCCTGATCCACTGTTAAATACTTCGATCCATTCTCTCCCACTGTCCGACCCTTCTTCGAGGTCGTACATTATTTCGCTAATAACCACCTGTGCGCTCACACCAAAAGGAAAAACCAATGCCACCCCCAGTGCACCAACTACTCCCAGTAGTCGGAGTACTGGGGATGGCCAAACCGAAGCCACTGTCTTCATATTGGATTATTCTAACAATAGATACCCTTCAGCATCATCTTTTCCCCGAATACTGAGTGTGTGCTTGAGCGCATCTTTTGCGAAATGTTCGTATTCTGAACTGTTTTTAAACTGTTCAAGAATGATGTTTTTTGTGCAAATTCCACCCTCCCTCGTTTTGTTCATATACTCAGACAAACTTGACCGAAAGAAATTGAAATGAGACTGACGTATACCATGCACAATATTGTTTAAGTTTATGTACGCACTTACTCGCAACAACTGTTCATTTGAATCAACTCTCGCAAACTTATATTTCCCCTGAAATAAGACTCCGTTACGCTTGTTCTTCTCATTATAATATCGGGTATACCCTCCCGCGACCTTTTGCATAAATTTACTTACTCCTTCATCAGCGAGTTGACGCAACAGAAGGTGGTAGTGATTCTTATTTAAGCAAAAGCAAACTACTTCCACCAATGGGTCTCGCGATCTCCCAGTAGTCGGAGTACTGGAAGATGGCACGTGGTCGCGCAAACTGCCCAGCGGTTTTATCGTGTTAAATTCCTTCACTCCTTCTATAAATCTGTCAAAATCTTTTGCATCATCAAAGATGTCCCTTTTATCAACGCCACGATTGTATACGTGATAATACTCATAAACTGAAAATAATTCTCCTCTACTCATAAAATACTATTAGTGATATGTACGTGATCTTACACTTCCCAGTACTCCGACTACTGGGAAGGATGTTTTAATCGTTGCCATTCAATATACGCTCCAGTTCCTCTGGAGAAATAGTATCGTTGTTCTGTTTTTGCGCACGCGACGCATCTTTCTCTGGCTGTTGTTTTGACGGTTGCGATTGTGCAGGAGTTTGTATCTGGGGCGGCCTTTGGACTGGCTTCGGTTTTGGAGGCGGCACCTCTTTACCATTCGTTGCTGCCTTGATTGCGTCCAATAGGGCGCTACGCTCTTTAGGCTCCTCTTTTTTATCCTCTTTCTTATAAGTATGCGGTTGCAATGGTTGCCTCTGTTCTTGCGGCTTGGGCGCTGTGCTTTTCCTCAAAATATCTGCTGGCGTATGCGTTGGTGCTTTCGGAGCCGGGCGCTCTTGTCGCACTGGCGCTCCTCTTCGTTCATCACGTCGCTCCTCCCGTCTTGGTTCTGCAAATTTCTTTACTCCACCAGTGGCCGCCGGGCGGAATCCTCCACCGGCTCCGCCCTGCCCCTTACTACTATCTGTCTTGTGTTTTTGTACAGAAGCTTCTTGCCACTTATCATTTGCACCGCGAACCAATGACTCAACTTCGTCTCTCTTTTTTCCATAAGTGTTTTGAGTGTGCCTGATGACTTGTTCTCTGAAAGAAACTCCTGGGGTCTCGATCGGTGGAAGTGTCTGAGCGGAAAAGGGTTGAGATCCAACTCCATCAATCATGAGGGTTAAATAAATTTGCCCGAGCCCTAAATTAACCATGTCTTCAGCGGTGAATGTGGGTTCAAAAACCGTAGCGAGAAACTCCGCATCAAGAGGGCCAACTCTAAATACCACGGTGGTTCCCACGTTCCCAAATACAGCATTGCGCACCTCCTCTTCCATCTGCTCAATGTATTGGTGTGCAATTGTAAGGCACAATTTATATTTACGCGCCTCAGAAAGAATTCCTTGGAACACGTTGTTCACCACCGACTGAAACTCGTCAATATAAAAGTAAAATGGTGGCAGTTGTGCTTGCTTGGGAGATGATTCTTCAGCACGCGAAAGCGCCGCAAGGTAAATTTTAATCACGAGCATACTTCCTAAAAGCGCCGCGTTTGTCTCCCCCATTCGCCCCTTAGAGAGGTTTACTATAAGAATCTTCTTGTTGTCCATAATCTCGCGAACATCAAAAGCCGAGACTGGCTGTCCTACAATATTTCGAATCAAAGGGTTGCTAATGAATTGTCCAATCTTGTTTTGAATTGCCGGCGTTGCATCCTGTGTATATCTATCTGAATATCCGGCAAATTCTTCTTTCCAAAATGCCGCAATAACCGGATCAGTAATATGTTGAACCACATCTTCGCGAAACGCTTTGTTCACAAGCATGCGGTTCACATCGATAATTGTAGAGCCTGGATACTCTAGAAGTGCTAAAAGAGTGTTCTGCAAAATATATTGCATACGAGCAGACCATGCATCCGCCCAAATACGCTCGAACGTTCCCATGAGCCCAGAGACCACTTTGTGTCGCTGGTCGTACCCCACATCTTCCATAATATTAAATCCGATTGGAAAATCCGTATCAAAAGGAGCAAGATACAACACGTCTTTAATACGTTCTTGCGGGATGAAGTCTAATAGCTTCTCCGCGGTAGATCCATGAGGATCGATGAAAGCAACTCCTTCACCATTTTGTATATCTTGTATCGCCATGTTTTCAAGCATGGTGGATTTGCCCATACCTGATTTTCCAATCACGTACATGTGCTTATCGCGGTCCCTTGCCTTAATGCCAAAAGCTCTATGCTTACCGCGAGTATGAGTCGAGGCAAAATAGTTAATACGCTCGCTATTGTTTTGCGAACTGTTCATAAAAATAGTATATCGCATCTACAAAGCAGAAGCGCGCCCTTACGGGCGCGCTTTCACGTTTTCAGTTGCACAGACACATTCAGCCCGGCAGACCACCCTGAATCCAGGGAATAACGTAGGCGCTGATCGGCCACGCCAAAAGTGCTGCAGCCATAGTAAGAAGGATTACATCCCGAAGCCCGAGGCCTCTGCTCCGATCGTTTTCTTCAGTTGCAGCATGGAGATCAATATTCTCAATCATTCCATCCTCCCGAGTTTCACTAAATACACTATGCCACTATCCAAAAAATACGCAACTTCTATTGTCCACTGCTGTTTTCAGAGGTTGTTGTCCCAACTCTCTTTGCCTCAAGGGCCGAAGGAGTATACCTATTGGCTGGGTCCCAGAGCATCCAGCTCGTAAGACCCGCATCATAGGTGGCTTGAATCTGTGCCCTCACCTCCGCTGGTCCATAATTGCCCCCATAATCAAAATCTTGAAGCCACGGCCTAAGCGCCGTCTTTTTATAAACAGGTTTCTTGTATACAGCCGGAGTACTCGTTCCCATCCTCTCATACGCATACGAGAATTGCTTCGTCGTAGAGGCAACAACTCTCGGCACTGCTTGATCAAGAGAATAATTCACCACTTCATACACATGATCATTAGGGTTCCCTAGACCAATAAACCCAGGTGGATAATGTGATGGGTACACCATCGGTGCAATGTAATCGAAATACGGAAGCGCTCGTTCGAGTACCTGTCCAATACTCAAATCATCGCTGTTGGTGGTAGTCATCCCGAAAAGATCAGCCGACATCATAGGTACGTGCCCTCCATCTTCCATCTTAAAGTTTTCAGAAAGATATTTAAAGAATTTTTCCAATTCATCCTGCTTGTTTCCTGTTGCATGCTGGTAGTGCACATCGAGCATATTTCCGTCCGAAGGAAATCGTATGTAATCGAAATTAATTTCATCCACGCCCATATTGTGAGCTTCCTTACTGAGCGTAATTATGTAATCCCAGAAAGGCTTTGCGCCAACATCTACGAAAGCGAGCCCTTTATGGTCACGCCACGTTTGCGTCGTGTCGCTTTTCTTTTTTACCGACCACTGAGGGTACGTTTTTGTATATAAAGGGTCTTGGAACACTGTCATGCGCCCAATCACATATACGTCGTGGTCGTGCAGGCGATCAACGAATTTTTCAAAATCAGAAACTGTACACCCGACACCTCCAGGAACTGCCGTTTCAGATGGAAATGCAATCGTCCCTGAATAATCTTTCAAGTCCACAACGATGGCATTTACTTCTGTCTCATCAACAATCTTGAGGAGCGACTCTCTGAATGATTCTGTGCTCGCTGCACACTGCGACATATAAATTGCCTTAACCGCTTCTGGCTCTGGCATATGACGCACGCGTGGCACAAAAGGTTCTGTAACCGTTTCTGTTACGGCGTCTTGTACACGGGCAAAATGCTCTTTTGCCTGCGTATCAAAAACTCCAATAGATGTAACTCCTGCAAGTACAACCACTCCACCTGCAAAAAGCGCACTAATTCCCAGTTTCGGCATATGAATGTTCGTTTTCTTCAGTATCTTCAGAGCGAAGAGTTGAACGCCTGTTCGAAGTATTCATTGAGCGACGCACAACAATTCCCAATCCAATTATGAAAATACCTGAAATAAGAAAAATAATGTTGTCCCAACTGTTTGGTAATCCTAAAAATGGCAAAAGCGCCACCCATACTCCCAACAACATAATTAGTACATCCTTGCCCATAATGATCGAGTATACCAGAAAGGTTTTTCGTCGCTAGTCTTAGCGGCCCTACTCCTCAATAATGACAACAAATTCACCTTTGTGCTTCTGTGGATCTTCCGAAAATACCTGCAATACCTCTTTGGCAGTCCCAGACAGCACCTCTTCGTGTATTTTTGTAAGCTCTTTAGCAACAATCACTCTCTTTTCTGGAAAATATTCAATACACTCCTTTAAAAATTTTTCTATTCGATGAGTGGACTCAAAAAGCACAACCGCTTCCCCGCTTTCTGCAATTCTTTTTAATGCCGTCTGCCTTCCTTTTTTATGTGGGAGAAATCCTAAAAACAAAAAAGCATCCGATTTCATACCTGCAATAGAAAGTGCGGCTGAAAGAGAAGAAGCGCCAGGAATCGCTTCTATGCGTTCGCTTGCTTCCCGTACTGTTTGTACAAGCCTGCTACCTGGATCTGATATCCCCGGAGTTCCCGCATCTGAAATGAACGCCACAGACTTTCCTTCTTGAAGGAGATCTACTACTTGCCCTCCTCTCTCTTTCTCAACATTCGCATCAAGCCTCTCTACATTTGTATTAATTTCGTAATGCGATAAAAGTTTTTTCGCAACGCGGGTATCTTCCGCAAACACTACATCAACTTCTTTAAGTACGCGAAGCGCTCGAAGTGTTATGTCTTCGAGATTTCCAATTGGCGTCGCCACTATGTATAAAATTCCTTGCTGCATATTTTTATGATACCAAAATAGGGTGGCCTCTCCTCGCGCGCAAGCTTGGAGAGGCCAGGGTATCAGGTGCGCCTGAACATTGCGAGGTTTTTCTGCCGCGTTCCATGACTGATGCCAGGAATCGCACTCGCGACTGCAAGCGCATACTGGGCCATCGGTGGCAGCTCGAGCATAAGATACACCTCGGCCATTCTTCGCATAACTCGAGACTTCTGGTCTGGATTGTCGCTCTTTGCGGCAACTTCTTCGACGCAGAAAAGTATGCGGGAGAGGTACTCCGTTTCTATCTCACCACCATTTTCTTCGATTTCCATCTTGAGGAGGGTGAGACGAAGAAGCGCGAGTGTGTGCCCACCATTTTCATAATCGGCTTCTCGCAGAGCGAAACGAACGATTTTCTCTGCACGATCCCACGAGGCGCAGTGACCGAGAAACCACCACCGCGAGTAGCGATAAAAAATTGCAGAGAGCGTCTCGGCCTGATCGAGCGTGAGATCACGAGGATTAATGTTGAGCGCCTGCGCCACTCTGAGGTGAAGTTCGGGTAAGTACTCGGTCATTTCGCCAAGAAGGCGAACGACCCGCAGTATAAGCGAATCGTTGCGATTCCTGAAGCGCGCCACAGCATCGCCGATGATGCTGTAAATCGCGCTCAAGTACGCGATGAGCGCAGCGGCATCTTTTTCGGAACGCTCGTAGCGACCCCATGCCTGAGTGAGGTACCCTTTCTCACCCGCCCAAATCCTTGCATTCAAGTCGGACATCGCGTCCTCCTGTTCAAGAGTAATTCAGTTCTGGAAAAACTATATCACAAAAATATAAAAAGTCGATGGGCGGTCCCGCTTTCGCAGAACCGCCCAAACAATTGTTGACCTCATCAGGAAACCTTGTCGCGCATCCTCAAGAGACGCTCAACGAAACGGATCTTGAGCGCGTACTCGTGACTCAGAATTTCTTCTTTCGTCATTTTCTGCACCACTCCGAATCCTTTGTTGAATGCGACGATGCGCGCGTCTTCGTCGAGGACGCCGTAGCGATCGCGGAGTACAGCCTTGTAGCCGACGCCGCAGCGAACGCTGACGGCCGGATCCTTCCTGTCCCCTTCCACCTTCGCGTCTTCACACGCAGGTTTTTGGGTCTGAAAGAGACCGACGTCGTCGTTGCTTCCGACCGCCACCGGATTGCACCATGATTCGACGACGACGTGCGCCTTCTGCACATCTTCATCGAGTCGGTGTTTCCGTGCTTCCTCCCGGATAAGCGCGTCAAATCGATCGCACTTGCCGGAGAATACGAGACGCCGCACGCCATGCATCCATTTCTGAGAAAGCTTCGAGAAGTCGAAGCTAATGGACGTGCGGTGTACCGGCCGCGGACGCGGCTTCGGCACCTCACCAGCAATCACGCGAGACTGCGTCGGCTCGGTGGCGATGTACGCCGCAACTCGCTCGAATCCCACACGATCGAAGTAGGGTTCGGCATCCCGCTCGGGCACCTGCACCACCTCGACATTACCGGAAGCCGGCTGCCCCCCATCAAAGAACGGCCGAAGGACCGCAATGACGAGAATCGAAAAAATAACAAAAAGCGTGAACCGCATTTGTCTTACTCCCTTATTACGCTACTGACTCGGTTGGAATACCAACCTCTTGTGCCAGTATAGCATATTTTCCATGTTTCGTCAATGGCTCCCTTTTGCCGCATCGCGTAGGATACGAAAGGAAACCTAAATGAACATCCAACTGCAAAGACTGCGGCTGGATGGAAATCTTACAGAAGGAGTAGCGCCATGCCCTTTGGACATGAGCATTTCCCGGTAAACGGGAGTAATGTGATCATCGAACGCGAGGATGGAAAAGTCCTCATGGTCAAGGGTTCGTACAAGTACTGGATGCTGCCGGGTGGTGGCGTCGAGCGAGCCGAATTGCCAAGCCACGCAGCCATGGAAGAAGTGCTCGAGGAAACGGGGTTTATTATTCCCCGCCGGAGTGATCTCAGACTCATCTCCCTCCTCACACAGAAGGTCGTGTTCAAGAAAGTAACAATCCCGACCTCAGGACTTGTCACACTCTACACGATCAGAATGGAAGCGTGTGAAGGATCGATCGCGACCAGGCCGAACGACGAGATCCTAAAACGTGATTTCAAGAGCATCGATCAGATCGTGAGCATGTACAATCGTGACCAAAAATCCGTTGGCCTCGGATACGTCCGCATGCTGCTCATTTTCGACATGATTCGCCGCGGAGTCGTCGATCCTGTGTATGAGCACGTGCTTGCTGACCCCGTTCCGGTGAAGCCCACGCGCTTCATCTGACAGACGAATCACGCCGCGCACCCCCTCAATAGGGTGCGCGGCGAACCATTTTGCGCTACTGTATACGCGATATGGATGTCGTTATTCTGGCCGGAGGAAAAGGAACAAGGCTCGCGCCACACACAAATGAAAAACCTAAACCACTTGTGCGGGTAGCAGGAAAACCAATTTTGGCTCACGTCCTCTCCTCGCTCCCACAATCAATCACTCGCGCGCTAGTCATAACAGAATTCGAACAAGAACAAGTACAAACCTTTTGTGCAGAGTATCCCTCAGATATTCCTATCATTTGTATTCCCCAAATTGAAATGCGCGGAACATACGGCGCTCTTAAATCTGCAGAAACGCTTGTGTCTGACTCTTTTCTGGTAATTAATGGTGACGATATTCACACTGCGGGAGATTTAACCACCATGTTCACACATGAAAGATCGTTTGGTGTATCTAAGCGCGTGAAGCCTGGTTACCATGCAATTCTTAAGAATCAGACTGGGATGCTCGCCGGCATGCGCCCACAAACAAGCGATGAGCTCTCTTTGGGAACGAACATAGCGACGGGAGCGTATGTTCTTGATATGGACTTCTTTGAACTGCCGCCTCAGCAATTAAAAAATGGAGAGTACGGAATCCCACACACATTGGTTATAGCTAGTGATGCATATCCCGTAACAGTTATTGATATGCCTCATTGGATTTCGATTAACACTCCTGACGATCTCATCGCTGGAGAGAGAGAACTACTTTCAAGAACTACGTAAACGCGGGGTGCATGTATATTGCGGTAGTCTGTCGCATGGACCCATCACCGTTTGTTTTATTAATTGGATGGCACACTGGTACCCGCTCTGAATAGCTATTACTCACCGCCTCTCCGTCACCAATACTAAAACCTGCATGTTCATGCATTTCTCCTCCGGCTTGTGTTGCTGGCTCCCAAATAATTACCGCGCCCGCTACTGGTTCATCAGTTTTTTGCCATCCGTAGTTTTCAAGATCTCGAATCAGCCCCGACACAGTTGCGTGCGGGGAATTAATGAGATCAAACTGATGCAGAATTGAAGACACAAAAAGAGCACATGACAAATCACCGCCGTCTACAATATCCTTTTCTTCCCCATCAACTACTGCGTATAAATGCTGAAACATACGTGTCCCTACACTATTCTTTATCATTTCTATATATGTTTTCTTTTTGAGAATGGTTGTTTCTGTCATGATGTTTATTTTACTATATTGTACTGTGCAGGAGAGAGGACTCGGCGCCAGTTCGCTAACTCGCTTCGCTCATAAGTGGCTCCTGCCCCGGCTCGTCTGTTCCGCTACGCGAAACATGACTGCGCCGTTCTCGTCCTCACGAAAAGCAAGCAGTTGCTTTTCTTCTCCGACACCGCGCTCGCACAGCTCGCTTGTGCCGGAGAGAGGACTCGAACCTCCATGTCTTGCGACATACGCACCTGAAGCGCACGCGTCTACCAATTTCGCCACTCCGGCATACATAGTATCCTAAACGAGAAGTCAGCCGGACGCACCCCCGCTGGCCGTTATTCTTCAATATGTTTCTCCAGGGATCATCAAGGTTTTATATCAGCTTGTTTTTTATTATTACACTGATGATTCTTGGCTTGTGGTTTGTAGAATACAAAAAGGAACAAAGGGTCTTCATTACGCTCACTGAAAACGGTTTTGAACCAACGCAAATAACCATACTACAGGGACAAACGGTAACGTTTGTATCTGAGATCAACTCCCGAGACTTTTGGCCGGCATCAAATGAGCACCCATCTCATGGCCTACTCCCTGAATTTGATCCAAAGAAACCAATATCTTCCAGCGAAAGTTGGTCGTACAGATTTGCAGATATTGGGTCTTGGGGATTCCACGATCACTTAGATTCTAGTCTGCAAGGAACGATCACTGTATATAGCACTTCTGGCAAACATACAGCAGATTGTGTAGATCGCGACAACACAAGTAGGCAGGCAGCGTGTTGGGCTGAAGAATTCCGAGAACATTTCGAAAAAGGCGGACTGGACGAAATGTTTTTAGCTTTCAATCAATATTTAAAGCGAGACCCTCTTTTCAAAAACAATTGCCACGACATAATGCACATTGTAGGAGAAGTCGCTTATTCAGAATACGTGCAAACTGGCATTGTAATAGATCGCCCGGAAACCGCTACGTGCGGTTACGGCTTTTATCATGGCTTTATTGAAACAATGGCAGCCGAGGAGGGTAACTACACGGGAGCCAAAGCCTATTGTGACCTAGTCTCTAACAGTGATAATTTCCCAAACAAGAACTTGGCGATCGACGCAGGAGCTGCGTGTCGCCACGGATTTGGTCACTCAATATTTGATTCTATTGAAGGAAGTGCATGGGGAGACGCTGATGCAATGGTGGCTACTGGACTCGCGGAGTGCGAAAACATTTTCAACACGGAAGAAAACCGAAGATCGTGCTCAACCGGGGTATTTAACTCTCTTGCTATAGCGCTATTTAATAATTTCTACAAGTTGGCATTCGACAAAAATGATCCACTTCACTCATGCCGTATAGTAAAAGATTTGTATAAATCCGGATGTTTTATTGAGACCGTCGTCCATTATGCGGCTCTCAAAAATCTAAAACAAGCGGACGCATTACAACTAATATATACCACCGACCCAATCTCCTACCCAATCACAATAGAGGCGTATACGTCTGATCAGGCGCAGTGGCGCCTTCCCTACGACTACGCAGAATTTAAAAAATTGGCTGATTGGTGTATAGACACCATTAAAGATCCAAAGCTCGAACATTATTGCCTGCGTGGAATCCACTTTGGTATCTATAAAATGAACGACGCCTTCACACAACAGGCAGAATCTCAAAAAATCTGCGATTTGTACTCAGAAGAAAGTGTCGGCAAAGACAAGTGCGAAAAAGCTATACCAAAAATATTACGAACCCAATAAGCATATTAAAAACGAGGGGCGCCCTTTGGGGGCGCCCCTTCCATGTGCTGCCTACTCGGCCGCGACCTGCTCCCCTTCGCTCTCGAGGCTGAGCTTGATCTCCGCGACCATGAGGCCCTTCGGCCCCTCACCAACGCGAACGAAGACCACCTGATCGGGCCGAAGCTCGCCGATGCCGTGTCGGCGCATCTCCTCCATGTGCACGAAGATATCCGGCGTGCCGTCGCCGAGGGTGACGAATCCGTAGCCCTTCGCCCTGTTGAACCACTTCACGACGCCCCTGACGAAATCGCCCTTGGCGATGACCGTGACATGGGTCCGAGGCGGCGCTTTCGCCGAGGGCTGGACGGCCGTCGAATTGTCGACGCTCAGCACGCGAAGTGCCTGCCAACCCTTGGGCGTGTCTTTTGCTTCGCAGACAATGCGTGCGCCTTCCATCAGCGTATCGAACCCGTCGCGCTTGAGACAGCTGGAATGAATGAGCACGTCATCGCCACCATGCTCGGGAACAAGGAATCCATAGCCCCTAGCGCCGTCGAACCACTTGATGAAGCCTCCAATCTGGAGGCCTACATCCAAGACCTGCTCCCCCTCGTCAGGTGTTGGGACCGCTGCCCCAAGCGACTGAGGCTTCGGCTCCTTCTTGAAAACACCTGCCTTCTTTATCCGTTTGGACGGCTTATTCAGGCTATTCTTTCTCACGATACATCCTCCGTAAAAGTTACAGACGCCTTCTAACCAAAAATACCATACCTCAAATTTCCCACCAAAACAACTCCCAACCTCCCTATCAAGAGTGACCATTGATATGTGGAAGTGTCCTTAAATTGGTACAATGAGATTATATGTACCGCCTCGTCCTAAAGATGTTTCCTGCAGCAATTTTTGTTGCCGTACTCTTTGCGGGATCAATCTGGGTAGCCGGATACGTTGCAGAAAATGACCTTGCTCAAGATTTGGTAGAACAATTTGGTTACCTTGGAGTGTTCTTGCTAGCAATTATTGGCGGGTTTAATTTGGTTGTTCCTTTTCCGGCTGCGGCACTATCTCCCATTTTTCTATCTACCGATTTATCGGTAGTGGGAATCATATTTACACTTGCTCTAGGTACTACTCTTGCCGACTCTATTTCATACGCTGTTGGTATTTTAGGAAGAAAACATTGGGAGATAGAGGAGCATCCTTACTTTTTGAAATTCAAAACATTCCGAGACAAACATGAAAAGTGGACAATTCCGATTCTTCTTTTGTACGCATCCTTTGTCCCGTACCCAAACGAGATATTGACGCTTCCGCTTGGTTTTTTAGGAGTCCGCTTCAGAACTTTGATGCCAGCATTACTTCTAGGAAATCTCTTGCACAACACCCTCCTTATCGTTGGCATCACCAGTCTCCTAAGTCTTTTGTCTTAAATATCAAAGACTCCCTTGATATTTTGTATTTCTTTCTGTGCGCGCTCAAGGATTCGAACCTTGGACCTTTCGAGTATCAGTCGAATGCTCTAGCCAACTGAGCTAAGCGCGCTTATGGCTCCCTTTTGGAACACGCTGATGGTAGCAAAAATACTGTACTTTCTCAATGCATTGCTGAAAATTCGCGGCTTTGAGGGTATTCTGAGTTTGCGTATCGGACAAATTAAATTACAGGAGGTTGCACATGGCGACTGACTTTGGCCGTGAGTTCAAAGCTCGCGGAAACAAGAAGCCCGGAGGAAACAAGAAGCGGCGCGGCAGGAAGCGGCGCGGCCGGCGCCAGAATGGACGTGGGACCAGGAATAAATAATCTTGTCAATTTGACCGAATGGCCGGTCCGCAGTTGCGGACCGGCCATACGATTTTTATATTCCTTTCTGCATCAAGGTTCGACCTTGAACCAAGGTCGAACCTTGAATTTATTACTCTTTAACTATTCAAAACAGCTATATGCATACTCTTTTGTTCTGTCCATAAACATCGGTCTCTCCCGACTGTATGGAACGGAGATATGGGTACACCGTTCATTGCCCTCTGTACTCCTGTCTAAGCGCAACTCGACACATCTTTCGATGCATCTGCGCAGACAGGGGTACAGAACCGACCTGGTTAATTCCGTAAACGGAACGTTTCCAGTTGGATTATTCCACGACCAGCTTCCGCTAGCCGTGCCTTGTTACGACTTACTCCCTGTTACCGAACTTACCGTGGGCCGCCATAAAGACGGACGTCGGGTACTCCCGGCTCCCTTGAGTTGACGGGCGGTGAGTACAAGGCTCGAGAACGTATTCACCGCGGCGTAGCTGATCCGCGATTACTAGCGATTCCAACTTCATGTGGTCGAGTTGCAGACCACAATCCGAACTGAGGCTACTTTTATAGGATTTGCTTAGGGTTACCCCGTCGCGCCCCGTTGTAGTAGCCATTGTAGCGCGTGTGCAGCCCAGGACATCAAAGGGACATGCTGACTTGGCGTCATCCTCACCTTCCTCCCCCGTGAGGGGGCAGTCTCGCCTGACACTTGTAACAGGCAACGAGGGTTGCGTTCGTTACCCCACTTAAGGGAACAATTCAAACCACGAACTGACGACAGCCATGCATCACCTGCCAAACGATCTCTAAGACATCTCCGGTTTCCCGGAAATCACAGTTTGGTTTCAAGCCCTGGTAAGGTTCTTCGCTTAGCGACGAATTAAGCCACACGCTCCACCGCTTGTGCGAGCCCCCGTCTATTCCTTTGAGTTTTAGCCTTGCGGCCGTACTACCCAGGTGGTCCGCTTAACGCGTTAGCTTCGTCTCCCAGAGGGTCGATACTCCGGAAAACCAGCGGACATCGTTTAGGGCCAGGACTACTGGGGTATCTAATCCCATTCGCTACCCTGGCTTTCGTGTCTCAGTGTCAGGAACGCGCCAGTCTGCTGCCTTCGCTTTCGGTGTTCCCCATGATATCAACGGATTTCACCCCTACACCATGAGTTCCGCAGACCCCTCGCGCCCTCAAGCATTGCCGTTTCGATCGCCTTTCCGAGGTTAAGCCCCGGTCTTTAACGATCGACTAACAACGCCACCTACACACCCTTTACACCCAGTAAATCCGGGTAACGCTCGAGGCTCTCGTATTACCGCTCCTGCTGGCACGAGATTGGGAGCCCCTTATTCATGAGTTAATGTCAATATACTTCTTCACTCATAAAAGATGTTTACGCACCGAAATGCTTCATCCATCACGCGGCATCGCTCCATCACCCTTTCGGGCATTGTGGAAGATTCTCGACTGCAGCCTCCCGTAGGAGTTTGGGCCGTATCTCAGTCCCAATGGTGGGGGTCAGGCTCTCACCTCCCCTACGCGTCATAGCCTTGGTAAGCCATTACCTTACCAACAAGCTGATACGAAGCAGGCCGCTCCAGAAGCGATAAATCTTTACCCTTGCGGGACTATCAGGAATTATTCCGGATTTCTCCGGGTTATGCCTGACTTCTGGGTACGTTCCTACCTGTTACTACCCCGTCTGCCGAGGGTCTAAACCCTCTCGACTTGCATGCCTTATCCATGCCGCCAGCGTTCACCCTGAGCTAGGATCAAACTCTAATTAAGAACCACTAAAAGTGGTTCAGGAATATGAACAGAACAAAAGAATATACATTCTTTTGGTTTTGTGCTTTTATACTTGATTTGCTAAACATGGGCGCTACACCCACATCTAGCAGCTTAAGGTTACCAAACACTACAAATATAGTGCTTGATTGTCAGTACGCTCCCGTACTGACTATTGCTGTTTTGAATTGTCAAAGTTCAATATATGAAATCAAAAGATTTCATCTTTGCTTCCCGGCTCGGAGAATTGAAAACTACGTTTTCTATTCCTTCGCCCTACGTCGCAAATCAAAACCGCCTAAGGCGGTAGTGGAAAGAGTATACTCTTTCAGTATGCGAAGTCAAGAATATGGTGGGCCTTCAGGCCTACTTTCTCCACCTCTCTACAGTGACCAAAAGAGGGCTGGCCAGACACAGTGAGGAGTATGTTCCTGCTATTACTCCCACGATCAAAGTTAGGGCAAAATCTTGCGTAGCATCAGGACCTAGGAAGAAAAGGGCTGTTAGGACTAGGAGCGTCGTCATTGATGTATTCACCGAACGAACAAACGTCTGGTCAAGAGATTTGCCTACGGTAAGAGCAAATTCTTCTTTGCGCCCTCGCTCAATGTTTCTGCGCAAATTCTCGCGCACGCGATCAAACACAACAATAGTGTCGTTTACCGAGTAACCAAGAATTGCAAGGATGGCCATCACAAAGAGCGTATCGATTTGAGCGCCAAACACATATCCTAAAATTGCAAATACTCCAACTGGCACAATGATGTCATGCAAAAGAGCCACAATCACGGTCGTGCCATAAACCCAAGAAGATAAGGGGCGTGACACGTGTCTAAACACAAACGCTACATACAATACAATCGCCACCATAACCAACAATAGAGCAACTCCCGCCTTACTGCGTAGCTCTTGTCCAATGGTCGGGCCAATTTCTGTAAAACGCTCTAAAGAAACTGGCGATGCGTCGTTAATAGAGAGAATATCTTCCAATGCCAAACGCTGTTCATCACTTATCGAAGCGGTACGTATGAAATAGGTTCCTTCCTCTCCTTCTCTCACTGAACTTCCAGAAAATCCTGACGCAGTAAGCGCTTCTTCGATCTGAGCTTTATCTGGTACTCCCACTTCATACCGAGCTTCCACTAACGCTCCGCCGGTAAAGTCGATACCAAAATTAAGACCAAAATAAAGCATCGAGCCCACAGACATCGCCAGTATTACTCCTGTGATCCAAAAGAATATCTTTCTGTATTTAATAATTAACATATTTAAAATTTGATCCCGCTACCAAACAAAAACCGCATAACCGTCCCTCTTCTATCTGATCCAAGAGACAAGAGAAATGTTCTCGTTACTGTAATCGCGCTAAGCATGGATACGATAACTCCAAGGCCAAACACCAAAGCAAATCCTTCAATCAAAGACGTTCCAAACCAGAAAAGAATCACTGCCGTGATGAGACTTGAGAAATTTCCATCACGAATAGATAACCACGCTCGAGCAAATCCTTCCTGAATTGCTTCTGTAGTATTTTTTCCTGACGCCAGCTCTTCTTTCATTCGAGCAAATATGAGTACATTTGCATCCACGGCTAGACCAATGGATAGAATGAACCCTGCAATACCTGCCGCTGTTAAAACAACTGGAATTGATTTAAATATCGCTAGCATAATTATCACGTATACAGAAAGCGAGAGCACCGCGACCAATCCTGGCAATCGATACCACAAAATCATAAACGTTATGACAAGTCCTATTCCCCATACTCCAGCAAGAAGTCCTTTTTCTACCGCTTCAGATCCAAGCGAGCTACCAATTGTTTGAGTTGAGAGTAGTTCAATAGGCACTGGCAATGCACCAAGATTAAGGTTTCGAGAAAGTTCGCGCGCGCTGTCAGGAGTGAAGCTCCCTGATATGACAGCCGCTCCGCCAGTGATCGGTTCTTGAATTATTGGTGTTGATATGGGCACTCCATCTAAAAATATGCCGAAAATTCTACCCACATTAGTGCGCGTAAGATCAGCGAACAAATCTGATCCCTCAGGATTAAAATTAAGTACCACTACCGCTTCATTTGAAAGCCCGCCTTGTGTACCTTGTCCAAATTGCAAATCAGCTCTACTTAAGTGTGCGCCGGTTACAGTCGCATCTTCAAACAAATCAGAAGCTGCCTCTACCGTCTCGGCATTTGAAATATCCACCACAGTCTTTCCTGTCTTTAGCAAACGAAACTCCAATACGGGAGTCTCTCCCAAAAGACGTACTGCCTCAGCAGTGTCAGTAATGCCAGGCAACTCTACAATTAGACGATTCTCTGCATCTCCTGAAAACAATCCTCCTTTTTCGGTTTGAACGATAGGTTCAGATACGCCAAAAAGGTTCACTCGCCTCTCAATTGTGTCGCGAAGTGCTGCCATTGATCCCTCGACGTCTGCATCAGGCAAACGAGAAGTGTCTGCCTTGTACACTAGATGAGTCCCGCCCGATAGGTCTAACCCAAGCTTAAATGGCTTTGACCCATTTATTTCTGAGGAAATAACCCAGTATCCAAGCAATATTCCTACGAAAAGGATCGCTATGGCTGTAGCACGCGTTTTCAACATAAAGGGCAGTATACCCTGCACTAACTTTCCTGCAAAGACGACAAAAAATATCGGAATATGCCACTATAAATAAGTAGCATTGGCTATTCTACGAGACATTATTTATTTCCGCTTTTCTTTCGCTTGAGAACAGCGCCTGTCTTACCATCCAAATCTGCTTTGATTGATTCGATTGTACGCTTAATACCCTCCTCGAAAGACACGAGTGGTGTATAACCAAGAAACTTTTTTGCTTTGCTAATATCTGCGAGCGAGTGCAGAACTTCTCCAGGCCTCGGCGCTTCAAAAATTGGCTTAATATTATCACCGTCTACTTGTTTATTAATATGTTTCAGCAATTGGAGTAGGTCAATCATCTTTCCGCACGCAATATTTATAGATTCACCCATAATTGTTTTATCCGACTCCATCGCTTTAATATTTGCGTCAACAATATTTTCAACATATGTAAAATCGCGCGTCTGTTTTCCATCTCCATAGACAATTGGCTGTTCACCCTTAAGGATCATTTTGATGTATTTCGGAATCACCGCGGCATACTCAGAATCCGGATTTTGACGCGGCCCAAATACATTAAAGTAACGTAGCGATACCGTAGGCAATCCATAGATGTGAGAAAACACCTTCGCGTACCCTTCACTCATTACTTTCGTAACCGCGTAAGGGGAAAGTGGCTGATTCCTAAGACTCTCTTTTCGCGGCTCCCCCTTTTTTACTCTGTTTCCGTATACTGAAGAAGAGGACGCAAGGATTACTTTTCTAACCCCACCTTCTCTTGCAGCATTTAAAACGTTGAAAGTGCCTTCAACATTCACTTTGTGTGCGGTAATTGGATCTTTAATTGAGCGTGGGACTGATGCAATTGCCGCTTGATGTATCACGTAGTCGGCACCCTTGATTATTTTGTTTAAAAATGGAGCGTCGACAACATTGCCGGCAGCAAATTCGATATCAGAAAGTACTTCTTGAATATTCCTAATAGTCCCTGTTGAGAGATCGTCCACAACCGTAACCTCATATCCCAACTCTAAAAGACGCCTTACGATATGGCTCCCAATGAACCCTGCCCCACCTGTGACTATTACTTTTCCCTTTTCCATTCAAGTACTTTAACTGCCCCGCTCAAAGAGCACAATGCGTGCTGTTTGGAACATAATATAAAGATCTAAGAAAAGTGAGCGATTTTTAAGGTAAAAAAGATCGTATGATAGTTTAGTTTTTGTCTCATCCACCTCCGTTCCGCCGTGAGGATGAGTGTCGTGCTTTAACTGCGCCCACCCTGTAAGCCCTGGGGTGATGAGGTGGCGCGCGTCGTAATACGGGATTTTGCTGTTGTATTGATTTACTAGATTCGGAAGTTCAGGTCTTGGCCCCACAAAAGAAAGATCTCCCCTCACAATATTCCAAATCTGCGGAAGCTCATCAATACGCAATCGCCTGATAACCTTACCGACGCGCGTTACCACAAGTTTTGTTTTCCCGTTCTCGTAATTTCCATTGTCGTTCCCCGACATGCTACGAAACTTTACAATTTGGATTTTCTTTTGAAATTTTCCTATCCTCTCTTGCGTAATGAAAATGGCTCCCCCGTCATCAAGCTTGATTGCAAGAGCCACAAACGGGTACACGAGAAGAGATACTACACCCATGCAAATACCAACGAAAATATCAATTGTTCTCTTAACTATGTCATACGCCGGAGAACTACTGAGATTTCCCAACACCCAATTGTAGTGCATGAGAGGCAACGACACGCGATCAAACACATCTTGGTACAACTGCCCAAGGTCAACAAACACAAAATTCTCTTTTCTGAAAGCAAGATCGTACACTATGGGCAAAGCGGAGTTTATTACCTTATCCGAGCTGTCAGCAACAATCATGGTTATATCGCTCATACCATCGCTCGCACGAACCACCTGCTGAATTGTTTCGTGCATTCCCACCTCTTTTGTATCGATTACCGTTTCAAACGAAAAAGGATACCTAGTATCTGCCTCAACTTCCTCTACTAATTCATGTATTACAGACCCAGTTCCGATTAAAACTGCTCGCGCACGCCGCGTAAGGTGCAGAATCGGAAACATATACACACGCCATGCAAAAATAAGTCCGGAAGAAATTAGCAAATATATCGCAAGAATCGTTTTTGGTGCAATGCCAAAATACGGAATCAGAAAAAAGAAAAGCGCCGCAATACCAACATTCACGGTTTGCGCATACAAAATGGTCTCCGATAAGTGCGCTCGCAGTATCCGCGTATATCTCCCGTATAATCCGGCAAGAAAGAACATGAACACCCAAACAAAAAACAAAGGAATGAAGGGTAAAAAATGCTGCCAAAAAACCTCATAAGACGGCACTGAAAGATACCTAACTCCTAGCGTTAGCCAGAGCGCGGCACTAAAAATAACAAGATCTCCCAAAAGGAGGAATATGTAGTCTCTCTTTGGTACTATTGACATACTGTGCCAACATCCTACATGGTTAGCCGTGTGGGGCAAGCCTACACAAACATCATGAAGAAGAAAGTCCTATATATTGTAACAAAATCAACCTTTGGGGGCGCCCAACGCTATGTATATGATCTTGCCACCTCCCTCCCCAAAGGCGTCGGAGAACCTGTCGTTGTAGCCGGCGGAACCGGCATTTTGCATGAGAAACTGGAACTTGCAGGAGTTCGTAGTATTTCAATAGACACTCTTGAAAGAGACGTTCACTTGGGTAAAGAGATAGTTTCAGCTAAAACTTTTTTTTCAATAATAAAGAATGAGAAGCCTGATGTTATTCACCTAAGCAGCCCAAAGGCCGGAGGTCTTGGAGCTCTTATTGGAAGAATATTTCGTGTTCCAACAATTATTTACACAGCTCACGGATGGCCTTTTTTGGAAAGCAGAAACTTTATATGGAGGACAATCGTATGGATAGCCTCTTGGATGACTGCTCTTCTTTCACATACTGTAATCGTTATCTCTAGTCGCGATTTAGAACTCGGGAAAAGAATGCCATTTTGTTCGAAGAAAATGCGACTAATTCACAATGGTGTCGATTCATTCGATCTTATACCACGAGACCAAGCGCGCGTAATGCTATTTTCAAACGATGATATATCTCGTCACGGAGACGATATATGGGTCATTTCTAATGCAGAATTAACTCCCAACAAAAACTTGTTCGTTGGAATTGACGCAGTTGCATCTCACAACAAGTCGCACAACACTAAAATCTTCTATTCCATTATGAGCGGTGGAGAGCTCCAAGGAGAATTGCAAAAACATATTGAAAAGAACAAACTCTCAGAGCATGTTCGCCTTCTTGGCTTCGTACAAGACGGGCGCTCTTTTCTTAAAGCATTTGATATATCTTTTCTTCCCTCAAAAAAAGAGGGGCTTCCCTACGCTCTTCTTGAGGCTGGTGTCGCAAAACACCCCACGGTGGCAAGCAACGTCGGCGGCATTCCTGACATAATTCAAAATGGCAAAACGGGACTTCTCGGAAACCCAAGCGATACAAAATCGTTTGTGAAGCATCTCCACTCTCTTTCAGAAAGCACTTCACTGCAAAGGACACTTGGTGAAGCGCTCAACACACACGTGCACTCCACATTTTCAAAAGAGCGCATGCTCTCTAAGACTTTTTCCTTATATTAAACGTCTAGGAATTCTTTCTGAGAAGAATCATCTCCCCGTACAACGCGAGCGTAACGTCTCATTCCCATAATCATACCCAGTGCTAAAAATTCAATAATTAAGTGAGATCCTCCATAGCTCATGAACGGAATCGTTGTACCGGTAACCGGCAAAAGACCCATGTTCATTCCCACATGTATCACAAAATGGCTAATAATAAGGACCGCAACGCCTACTGCAAAAAGAGTCTCGAAGTTGCTCGCTCCGGTAAGTGCGTAGGTAAGAACTCGCCAAATAACAACTCCGTAAAGCGAAAATAACAATATCACTCCAACAAACCCCCACTCCTCAGAAAACGCAGCGAAAATAAAGTCTGTCTCATACTCTGGAAGAAACCGTAGTTTACTTTGTGTGCCATATCCAATACCTTTCCCAACCACCTGCCCTGAGCCAACAGCAATCGTTGATTGATATGCGTTGTATCCTGCTCCTTGTATATCTGCAAGCGGGTTTAAGAAAGTAAGAACGCGATCTTTTTGATAATCGGCTAGAGCAAAATTCCACATTAGAAATGCGCTCAACACTCCCACAACCGTGAGAGCCGTCAAATGCCTCAATGAAATACCGGCAACCAAGACTACTCCTAGCCAGATAGCTCCGATAATAATTGCAGAACCCAGATCAGGCTGAAGGAAAACGAGAGTAAACAACACAAGTGCGTACATGCCCGGAATTAAAATATGTTTGAACCGCGCAATTTCTATATGCCGTCGTGCGAAATATTTTGCCAATACAATAATTAGCACTAATTTTGCGATTTCTGCCGGCTGGATTGCAAATAGTCCGACGTCAAAACGACTCTGAGCTCCCTTTACCACATCACCAAAAACAAATACCATAGCAAGAAGTACCGTGGTGATTGCAAACAATGTAGTGACAGTAGCTGTGCGCCTCAAAAAGCGGTAGTCGATAACACTTGCTAGAAAAAACACTCCGATAGCTATACAAATCCACACTATCTGCCTATCAAAAAAAACATTCTCCGCAGCAAATGAATTCATTGTCACCAGTCCAGCAAGCGAAATACCTAATGCAGCAAGAAAAAGCGGCCAATCAATATGAAATAGCCGTCCAATAATCGTACGCGCACTCTTGCTCATAATGTTTATTCAGACGGCAGAGCCGTCACGATAACATCTATACGTGATTGTTTGTACTCAAATGGAGCAGGCCACGTAAATACAACTTCTCGTTTTTCACCACCAGGAAGAAGCGGAATGTTCGTACTGGACGCTGCAAATGCGTTCCCTGCTGTATCAAATACAACCGCAACAACTTCTACATCCGTAAGATCTTTCACCCCATCATTTTCAATCTCTGCCGTAATGCGCGGAGTAGTAGTTTCTTGTCGTAGTCTCTTATTTGTTACTTTTACTTCCTTCGTTCGGTCATATAAACGCTCCCATACCAAAGGAGCCGCAAATTCTAGGAATGCACGTGCAGCTGTGCGCTCTCCAGATGGTATTGAACCAACAAAGATCGGAGTAATGTTTCCTGGCATTACAAATGTAACTCCCGTTCGCTCAGCAACGAGAACATTTCTGTCGTCATAAAGTTTTAATCTGTACGGTGCTTCTATCACGCCAGCTTCTTGGTTAGGATTTTCAATGTAGGCAACCGCATTATAAAGACCATCACGTACTTTAAACTCTTGTGTCCAAAGCACCGCGTGCGGAATAAGTGCTCTAGAATCAAGAAGTGTGCACGGCCCTCCTCTGTCTATGGAATACTCTCCTTGATTAAGTTCTCCATCGAAGCAGCTCGCAGGTTCGTATAGCCATATAACAAGAGGTACTCCAATAAGCACGGCAAAAACCGAACCAATACTTACAATATATTTAGTGCGCATTCTGGAAGCCCAACTCATACAAAGAAGTATAGCGCATCTATAAAACCGAGAAAGCCCCAAAACACTTGTGTTTTGAGGCTTTCTATCATGCACTCTGTGCTGGCGACTAGCTACTCTCCCTCAGAGAAGTACCATCGCCACTACAGTGCTTAACTTCCGTGTTCGGAATGGGAACGGGTGTACCCACTGCGTTAAATCACCAGCACAGAGTGCATGAATTTTTGAAATTTAATTTCTTGAACACAATTGATTCTACAAAAACAATAAAATTTTCACTTACAATAAACGATTCTCAAAGGTCCTAATGGGACCTTCCGTCGACGAATTAGTACACCTCGGCTCAACACATCACTGTGCTTCCACCTGGTGCCTATCAACCTAGTCATCTCCTAGGGGTCTCAAATGATTCCTAATCTTGAAGTCGGCTTCCCACTTAGATGCTTTCAGCGGTTATCCGTTCCCGACATAGCTACTCGGCAGTGCCACTGGCGTGACAGCCGACAGACCAGAGGTCAGTTCATCCCGGTCCTCTCGTACTAGGGACAACTCTTCTCAAGAATCAACGCCTGCAGCAGATTAGGACCAACCTGTCTCACGCATGTTCTCACACATTACTGTGTGCATAGGACTGTAGCTTCATCCCGAATATTCGGGACTACTGACGTTCAGTCTCTACGGGTGTCGAAATATATTCGACTTCCCTCGGTGTTGTCCACATGGGATTTCACCGATATTAGTCAGTTTTTCGATACTTAAAAGTATCGCCGCCGTGATTGGATTGATCTTATCTTTTTCATATCGGGCCATAAGCCCGACACAGATTTTGTTTGCTAAACCATAAAATAAAATTTCATGATCTTACTCACTCATCTGTAGACAGAAATACCCTCGATTTTATGTCGTTATGTTCCGGATTCAGACTGCTCAAAAAACGAAATTCGCCTTCTGAACGGTCTGAACCCAGCTCGCGTACCTTTTTAAATGGCGAACAGCCATACCCTTGGGAGCTTCTCCACCCCCAGGATAAGGTGAGCCGACATCGAGGTGCCGAACACTGCCGTCGATATGGACTCTTAGGCAGTACCAGCCTGTTATCCCCAGGGTAACTTTTATCCGTTAGTCTCCGGCCGCATCTAAAGCGGACCGTCGGTTCACTAAGCTCTGCTTTCGCACCTGCTCGGCATGTACGCCTTGCAGTCAAGCCAGCTTTTGCCTTTACACTATCGGCACGGTTTCCATTCGCGCCTAGCTGACCTTAATAGGCTCCTCCGTTACTTTTTAGGAGGATAGCGCCCCACTAAAACTACCCACCAGAAACTGTCCCAAACAGGTTTGACCTGCCTGGTTAGAAGACGCCACTGTAAAGGATGGTATTTCACTGGCGACTCCACGTAAGCCAAAACCTACGCTTCAAAGTCTCCCATCTATGCTACGCATTACACTAACGCCCCCAATATCAAGTTGTAGTAAAGCTCCTGGGGTCTTTCCGTCTAGCTGCAGGTAGGCGGCATCTTCACCGCCATTGTATTTTCACCGGGCTACTCCTCGAGACAGTTCCCCAGTCGTTACGCCATTCGTGCACGTCTGAATTTACCAGACAAGGAATTACGCTCGCCGTTTCCTTATTACGGTGGACCATGTCTTCATCCTATTAGGATGCACAACGTATGGCCTCTGAGGATTTCAGAAAATTTGACGCTTTCTTTCGATTCATTTGCTCCACCTTTTTTGCTATCTTTCGCAAGCCAGATAAAGTCGTATGTTTCTTTTTTTTCATCATTTCTATAATGTCAGCAAAAATTTCAAAATCTTTTTGCTTAGATGTGTAAAGAGAGTGTCTCCGGAAGAATGGAATTATTATCCCAGTAAGGTCGTTGAGCGACCTTACACAATAACGATATAGATGCTCATTGTGATTATCATATCTTTTGTTTTTGTATGTTTTACCACAGCCAAAATGTTTCTCGAATATTCGAAGTGCTGGCAAACTTTTTTCTCCCTGAGTTATTACAAACTCGGGAAAAACCTGCCAACCAATTTTAGTTGTTTTGTTTCGAAAAATGCTTACTGAAAAGCACCCTTCGCCATCGGTAAAACCAACGATCCATTCTTCAATTCCTGATCTTTCCTGCAAATTGCCCATATTAATCTATGGAATAATTATACCGTAGATTGATGGGTTTCTTGCATATAGTTGTGTGTTTTAGGACCAAATATGTATTACTACATAGTGAGGCAGCTTTTGCGTTTTTTGTTTACCTACGACTACAACAGTCCCAGTCCTTCAGTGGACATTTTCATATCCACTGAACCTTAGGACCGTTATAGTTACGGCCGACATTCACCGGGGCTTACACAGCCCAGCCCATATAAATATGGACCATCCGTGCTTAACCTTCCGGCATTGGTCAGGCGTCACCCCCTATACATCCTCTTACGAGTTCGCAGGGAGCTGTGTTTTTGGTAAACAGTCGCCAGGGATTCTTTCGCTGCGGCCGAGCACTATTGCTAGCGCTTGGCGGACCTTATCCCGAAGTTACGGTCGCTTTTTTGCCGAGTTCCTTGAGGAGCAATCACCCGTTCGCCTTGGTCTACTCGACCTAACCACCTGTGTTGGTTTGGGGTACGGACCGTACATACTTATGCTTAGAAGTTTTTCTTGGAAGCGTGCTCCCTCGACTTAATTTTGGCCGAAGCCTCCATCTAGCCTCTCCACTTGGATTGGTGCTGTGCGGATTTACCTACACAACATCCTCATGGCAAGAACGCAAATCCGATAATGCGCTCGAGGTACAACCCTCCGTCACTCCATCGCAGCATATACGGGTCACGGAATATTAACCGTGTGTCCATCCAGTCCGGCTGTCGCCATCCTGTTAGGCCCGACTAACCCTTCGCTGATCTCCATTGCGAAGGAAACCTTGGTTTTTCGGCGGGAGGGAGTCTCACCCTCCTTGTGGTTACTCGTGCCAACATTCTCACTTCCAAACGCTCCAGTGTGGGTTACCCCTTCACCTTCATCGCAGATTGGAACGCTCTCCTACCGCTTGCACACTTCATAGAAGGGTCGATCATTATAGAAGATCGACCACCATGACGTGCATCAATATGCCCCACGACTTGAACGTGGACGGCCACCTTTTGGATGGTTGTCTACCTGTTAACGTAAACATATTAATGCACGAGAGAGTATGGAACCCTCTATGAAGTGCGCAAACCCGCAGTTTCGGTACTACACTTAGCCCCGATCATCTTCGGCGCAAGGTCTCTGAATGAGTGAGCTGTTACGCTTTCTTTGAATGGTGGCTGCTTCTAAGCCAACATCCTCATTGTCTGAGAAACCTTACCTCCTTGCTAGCACTTAGTGTAGATTTAGGGACCTTAACTGGCGATCTGGGCTGTTTCCCTTTTGACCAATGGAGCTTCGCCCCCATAGTCTAACTGCCGCACTCTTGACGCTTGGTATTCGGAGTTTGATAGGACTGACGAGGTTTCCCCCTATTCAGACCTTCCAGTGCTCTACCCCCAAGCGGAACATGCGACGCCAACCCTAAAGCTGTTTCGGAGAGAACCAGCTATTACCAAGTTCGATTAGCTTTTCACTCCTTACCACAAGTCATCCGAAGACGTTAAACGATCTACCGGTTCGGGCCTCCCCCCGTCTTTCGACGGGGTTCACCCTGCTCATGGCAAGCTCACCTGGCTTCGGGTCCAATACATACGACGAACGCGCTATTAACACTCGCTTTCGCTGCGGCTCCACCCGATAGGGGTTTAGCCAAGCCATATGTATTGACTCGTTGGCTCATTCTTCAATAGGCACGCCGTGACGGACATAAAGCCCGCTCCGACTCCTTGTAGGCATGTGGTTTCAGGTCTATTTCATTCCCCTCACCGGGGTTCTTTTCACCTTTCCCTCACGGTACTTGTTCACTATCGATCTCTTAAGATATTTAGCCTTACCAGTTAGTACTGGCAGATTCACCCGGGCTATTCGTGTCCCGGGCTACTCAAGAACAGTAGCCTCAAAGAGGCATAGAAGTTTCAAATACGGGGCTATTACCCTCTAGGGCCGCGCTTCCCAACGCGTTCTTCTACGTCTATACTTTGTAACTCTCCGCTCATCGAAATGAGCACACTACTGTCTTACAACCCCCAACCCTGTCCCGTAGACCTGAAAGGTCCACGAGACAGTTTTAGGTTTGGGCTTAATCCCGTTTCGCTCGCCGCTACTAAGGGAATACTTATTAGTTTCTTTTCCTCCAGGTACTGAAATGTTTTACTTCCCTGGGTACGCTCCCTGCTTATTCGCAGAGTACTGCGGGTTTACCACAGTGGGTTTCCCCATTCGGACATCTCCGGATCGAAGCTTGTTTGGCAGCTCCCCGAAGCTTATCGCAGCCAGACCACGTCCTTCATCGCTCTTAAGAGTCTAGGCATCCCCCACACGCCCTTGATCAGAATTTCCCATTAGGAATTCTGAGAACCGTTTTTTTGATCCACACCACTGTGGATCGATTTGTTTGTGATTACTTTTTGAGTTTGTACAAAATACATTACAAACTCAGATTTATTGCCGTTCTGTCTCCGGAAAGACCCTGGTGCGCTGGTAAGTGCACAAGAATGTCGGACACAATGTGTCCAACAAGACAGAACAATTCTGCAGTTGATTCGCAACTACCCTTATCAAGTAGTTGCATCAATTGTATTCAATTTTCAAAGGTCTCTCCTATGCAGTTTTCTGTTTTTGCAAACAGGCAAGTAAAAAACCGCTCTCAAGCGGCTACTCTCTCACGCACAAAGTGCACGCTAGAGCGGCCGGATAATTGCGTTACTTTTAATCTGCATAGGTGGGGAGAGTATATACGAATGGGGAGGCACCGTCAAATATCTAGAGCCACCGGAAAGCCTCTTAAAACGAATCCGGCCGCACCCCTTTTGGGGCGCGGCCGGATTCTCGTGTACACGTTTTTCAACTAGCTAACACTAGTCTTGATGGCCTCCGATCTCTCGGCGCACTTTCTTGATGTAGTCTGCTGCAGCTTCCTTACCTCCAAGCCCAAATGAGAGCCCGAAACCAAGTGAAAGCGCTACTACCACTCCAGTAAATAGTGTCTGCACGAATGCTGACGCTACTCCTAGTTGCGAAAGTGCCGCAAGAACGGCGAAAATCCAAATCGCCCACTTTGTAATACCTCCCATGAGGTTTACTGAGTGTGCGCCCGCTGCACGTGCAGATGCAATAACAGCGTTCTTTACCACCTCAGCTATAACAGCCGCCAACAACAAAATGAGGACGGATACTATTACTTGTGGCAAATACAGAAGCACTACTTCATATAGGAAGGTGTTTACTTGGGTCAATCCGAGTACTTGAAGTGAAGCTAGGAGGAACACCACAATGATGAACCACTTAACCAACTCTCCAAGAAAGCGACCTGAGTTGAGGTTGAATCCCGCTTTCGAGAGTACCTCCTCAACGCCTGCGCTACGGAGTGCATTGTCGATTCGTAAAGCGCTGATCACCTGACCAACGATTCGCCCAACAATTGCTCCTATGATCCAACCGAACACGAAGAACAGTATCGCTACCACAATCTTTGGTACGTACGCGATAACAGTTGCCCACATGTCGTAGAATGCTTGCTGTAGAAATCCTACGGATTCTTGTACTAACATAATCTTTTTCCCTATTTCCTTTAAATTATAGCTTTCACTAAGATTAAAAAGAAACTGGGTGCCTAGGCATTTAGCACTAAAACTTCTAAATTATTACGATTTTCGACCATCGTTGTACCTTCATGGTAGCACTCATGAAATCAAAAAGTCGCTAAAATAAAGAAGTATGTGGATATATTAAAGTCCTAACTTCGCCACAACATCAAGTCGATCTAAGAGAATTTCGTGTGGATACTCAAACACATCACGAACAAGCTTGTCATATACATTTAGTCGGTAGTGGAACTCTTCAGTAGTGAATGCCGCGTATCGCACTTCAGCTCCAATATCTGCTTCAATTGCTCGTAGAGCGGCCTGCAATTTTCTGTCATCTAGTTTGTCGCCTACCACAAGAAGATCCACTCGACTGTTGTCATCGTCACAAAGAGCTCCAGCAAGCGCAATCAATTTCATTTTTCCTACACCAGTTAGGCGTCCTGTCACGCCATCTTTTGCGGCAGGTGCGATACTTCTTAAAAATACTGTGAGCGAACCAATGTATTGATTGCTTTCTTGTACGGTCCATCCCGAAACTTTTCTTTTCACAATTTTTTTACCCTTTCCTCTTCCGCGGCTTTCTTCTTTGGTCCAATTTTTCTTCTTTACTATTCCAATCTTTTCAAGTAATTTTATTTCTTTTGTAAAATCTTTTTTGTTTACCTGCGCGCGCTTCATTGCTTCTTCTGCTGTAAATTGTTCAGTTTTATTAAATACAAAAAGGCGCAGTAATCTGGCCCTAACATGACTCCCCAAAAGGCTCGCTAAAAACTCGTTTTTCATATTCGCGATTCTAGCACAAAAGGTCGCGCCGCGGGACAAGTGCCCCGCGGTGTGAAATTGCTTCATGAAATGGCTTTGGCGTACGTCTCCGTCAAATACTTCATGCGGATTACGGCTCTGCCCCATGCCTCCTCGTGTTTTTCTCCCTGGCCCCACACTTCGAAAAGCACAAAACCGTGAGCGGCTGAGAGCATAGCGCGTAGTTCATCTTTTTTTGAATTGCTGGTTCTTGCCCACGTGAAAAAAAGATCCCGCGCTTTTTCCCGCTTCCTCGTTGGAGGATGCCTAAACAAGGCAAGCTTAAGGTGCGCTTGCTTTCCATGACTGCCTTGTTACAGGATTCTGAATAGGCACACGACAGTTCCGTCGCGTACAAAATGCATCCAGCCGTCCTCAGGTACTGGCAAGGACTTACCCCAATGAACCCGCATGGCACTCTCGAGCCAGAGATGGCACTCTTCAGAGAAATGTAACGCACCAGAAACAGGTGCTGTAGCAAGAGCGATCATGTCATCCTCCGTGATTGTCTGCAAACAGAGTAGTTGATGCTCACCAAAAAGCAAACGGTCTCGCTTTAGGGCGAGACCGTTTGCTGTATGCGTCGAATATTATTTTAATTCAACTTTTCCGCCTGCTTCCTCGATTTTAGCCTTCCATGCCTCTGCATCTTCTTTCTTTACACCTTCCTTAAGTACTGCAGGGGCGCTCTCTACCAAGTCTTTTGCTTCTTTAAGACCCAGTCCAAGCACTTCCTTCACTGCCTTAATAACGGCAATCTTTGACTCACCTATTGATGTAAGTTCAACTGTGAAGTCGCTCTTCTCTTCTGCGGCCTCACCAGCTACTGCGCCACCTGCGACAGCGACTGCTGCAGCTGAAACTCCAAACTTCTGCTCAAACACTTTTACAAGTGCGTGAAGTTCGAGAACTGTCATTTTTTCAATCTGCTCAACAATTTTCTTCTGCTCAGCTGTCATTTCTACTTCCACCTCTTCAGCAGCTGGTGCCGCCTCAGCTGGAGCTTCTTCTTTTGCAGCCTCTGGTGCTGCAGGTGCTGCTTCTTCAGCAGCTACTTCGTTTTTTTCTTCGTCTGCCATATGTATATATATTAATTTATTAAGCCTTCTTTTCTGCAATCTGATTAAGTGCAATTACAAGCCCCTGTATTGGAGAATTAATTACGTTCACAAACATACCCCGCAATACTGGTATTGGTGGGATGGTTGCCACTTCATTCATCGCAACTGCGTTCTTTAGACCCCCTTCAAAGATTCCTCCAATGATTGACAGGCGATCTGCACCAAACTGTTTTGAGAATGTGTATACACCGCGCGCAGATCCTGTGATGTCTTCTACATCTGCAGCTGAATATACAACCGCCACTTCTCCATCTAAGTTTGGAATCTCACCTGCAATCCCAGCGTTTTGCAACGCTTTCTTTATGAGAGTTTTCTTTGCGACAAAATATATGTTCCCCTCTTCTTTAAGAGCGGAGCGCATCTGCGACTCATCTGCAACAGAGATACCAGTAAAGTGGACAAACACTGCTGAGCTTGCCGACTTAAATGCATTTTCAAGTCGCTTCAATATTGCCTCCTTTTGTTGTTTTGATTTTGCCATGGTAAATGTTTCCTTAAAAACAAAAATCGACCACTAATGTGGACGCGGAACGCACAGTAAAAACTGTGAATAACCTCGGCAGGCTTTATTTCCTATAGGAACACCCACTGTCTCCGGTCCAATGGGAACACTGTACTATAAAAAGACGTGGGCGCAAGCTACTCGCTTTGAGCAGCTGCCGCTTGCGCGGCAGCTGCTTCTTTCTCCGCATAGTGATCCGCGGCAAAAGTGATTCCAAAGCTCAAGGCAATAATCCCTATAAACCCAAGTACGAAACGAAAAAACGAGTCGTTAAATATTTTCCCCATACTACCTCTCAAGCGCCGCAATCTCGTTTTCAAATTGAGTCACTAAGTCTAGTCGCCCAAGTTGCTCCGCTTTAGTTCTCGCTTTCGTGTAGTACTCTATCGCATCTTTTTTCTCTCCGCGCTGTTTGTAATACCCAGCAAACATCGCATAAATATCTACCTCAGAGTTAGTTCCCTTAAATTGATCTAGGGCGTCCTCCAATACTTTTACTGCGAGCGAGGAGTCCGTTTTATACGAATACCGATACAGTTCGTGGAGCCCAAACCAATGAATGATTTCATTAGGTGCAAGTTCTATCGCCTTTTTGTAATTTTCTTCTGCTTTCTCAAACTCTTTTAAATCCAAATGATACATGTTCCCAAGGTTGTGATACGCCACACTCAAGGTTGGGGCAGCTTTCGTAAGATACACCCAAACTTCTTCTGCTCCCTCGTGATCACCAACCGTCTTATATTGAATCGCGAGATCAAGCCAAGAGCTGTAATCGGTAGGAGTTTCTCTAAGGTTATCTTTTACTGTTTTTGTATTTTGCTCTAGCACCACACGAGCGTCAGCTGGAAATGTTTCAGGAAATACCAACTCCCGATCAAGAGATGGCGCAGGCACTGACGCATTAAAGCCTGCCTGCTGCTCCTCTTGAGGAGCGGAATTGCTCGTTACATACCATACCGCTCCACCTATGATAGCCACGATTCCAACTATTACTCCTACGAAAATAAGGTTATTTTTACTGCTGTTTGTATTATTTGTTTCTTCCATAGGTCCCATTGTACACGCCCCAGCCACCTTCTCAAGTATACAAAAACGTCGCGGCGGGTCCGAAAACCCGCCGCTTCCTCTCAAAGCAAGTACACGTTCGATGCGATGAGCGTCCCTTGCTCAAAAAGCAGGTCTTCCTGAGGATGAAAAACGAACACGTGCTGTCGTTCGCTCGCCGCCCTGATTTGCTCGAACAGTTCGTAACGCTCATCGTTGCGCACCTGACGAAACCGATGATGCTCCACTTCGATGCTTACTGGAGCATCATACATCATTCGCTCAAACGCGAGAGCAACAATCGCCTCATTCCGCTCAACTTCAAGCGTGAGAATGGTGGAGTCGCACCGAGAAAGCCGCAACTCCAAAAGCCACGTGCGGAACACATTCATGGGAAGCTCCATGAGCTTGGCACGAACTTCGCGTCTGCACTCAACTGCCGTTTCCAGTTTTTTCACCAGACTTGCAACGCCATCATCGACGTTGTCATAAAACCGGAGCACGAGTTTGATTGGCGATCCTTCTTCCCTGCGCCGCAGACAATCCGCATTGAGACCTTCGAGCGTCTCGGCATCGTGGAGTAAAAATTCCACCTGCACCACAGGCGGCTCAGTGAGCTCGCCGAACATCGGGACTCCGAGTACTTCGTCCATAAGGGTCATCGTTGACCTCCCACCACAAAATTGATCTAGACCCACTATAGCCCCAGATCTACATTAATTGCAAACAAAAGTGTGCGGCCGCCCTATTCGGGCGGCCGCGGATCGAGATCTGCACTTGCAAGATCGTGCATCTTCGCAAGCCCTGCCAACAAACTCATTTGCTGAATGGGCGAATCAAGATTGTGGCAATCGAGATCATGCCCTTCTCCTTCCCTGCGATGCCACCAATCCGTGGTTGAGACGTCGCAGGCATTCCCAAGAGTCTCCAGAAAGAACGCTCCGTTTTCCTCGCCCAAACGAGCGCGAAAGTGGAAGTGCGGGTGCGGCCCCTTCCCTTTCTCAACCTTGAATTCCTTCGCAGACATAGCGTTCCAGGCCAGCCACATTGCCTCTTCCACTTCGGGAAGATGTGTGTGTTGCTCCTGGATCTTCTTCTGCACCCAATCCACGAAAATTGGCAGCGCAGCTCCTCCCAACGGAGCGGCGGCCATTGTCATGTCACGCCGCAAAAAACCCACAAGCTGCATAAGCTGGTTCCGGTGTGGATCCTTGGGAAAATCGTCTGCGGAAGCGCCTTCGTTCAGGACAGAGGAGAACGTGTACGGCAAATTCGAGAGAATTTCCAGCAAAAAGGTAACGCTTACCGCGGTGTGAAGCACCTTATTCGACAACGGCGCCGACAGCACCGTGTACCCCTTTTCTTCAAATGCTTCTCGGAACGCTCCATCGAAACCGAACCCTTTTTGGAAATTGGGCTCGAACGAACCAAATTTCCACACCTCCTTGAGATCTTGAATACCCCGATGCATCGTGAGCAGCTTTGCCACATCATCGAGACATTCATGCCAAATCAATACGCGAATTTCTGGTATTTCACCCTCGCCAGAAAACGAGATACCATGCCACCGTTGCAGGTCACTACGAATATCGAACATCTTCATTCCCTTTCACAGGTTATTTCAATCTGCGATGACTATGTCCCAAAGCCGCTCCAATTGCAAACTCTCACGCCTACACTTGCTCCGCCCGCCTCTGAAAATACGCAAAAAGAAAATAAATGATGAGAGCGTTGAGAATTATTGAAGAAATGTAGAAATTGACCCCAGTTAGAAATACTCCGCCTACTAAATAGATTCCGTCTTCAAAAATAATTAACCACGGTAGTGCAACAAAGATAGCACTTAACTCACACCCCCCTGGACCAAAGCTTGACCCACCAACGTCGTTACACACAAAAGAATACCCTAATAGGGCAACAGAAAATGCTAAATATACTCCGCTGGCCCACAGGCCAATTTTTGAAAAATTCTTCATAGATTTCATTGTATAACCATTCTTATATCATTCAGTATATCTATCAACACATCTGCATCATCATTTTTAATAAGCCAACCACGCAGATTTCTTATATACCATTCCATCGAGTAAATAATGCGCTGAGCTTTTCTGAGCTGCTCCTTTTCTATAGCTTTTCTTATTTGTTTGGCTCGATTAAGCAACACTCTTTTAATTCCTTTAAATGTTCCTAGTCCTTCTATCTCAGAATCAAGAGTATCAATCAATTCAGAAAGAGTTGGTTCGTATCCATCTGGCTTAAGTAGAGTGTCGACAGTACCATCTCCATCCTCATCAATTTCCAAGTCACCAACACTTTCAATATCTTGGATTTTTAAAGATGCTTTTAGAGATTCAATAACAGGTACGTTGGAGAATATTTTTTCTCCTACGACATCACCATCGTAGATTTCTACCACTTCCAGAGTAAAGAAACCGTCTCCGGTGCCTGTAAGTATAATTTCTCGTTCTCCACCAACTGGGACTCCAGCATATTTCCCTTCCCCAAATTCTAAATAAAAACTGTTGGGAATTTCTTCAAGAACCACTGGAAAATTGGCGCTTGAATCAGGATTATCTATCAAACCTGTTGTCCTTCCGTTTTGATCTTTAATTTCAATCGAAGCAGGAGAGTGTACGGAAATACGTAGCGACCTATTAGTATTTAGAGGCTGTTCGCTGCTTCTAATATACAGTGGGACATCATCAGCGTTCGTTATAATATTCTCTATTAATTGTTGAATGGAGTGGTTCGCCACCATATTCGCATGTTTCCAGTTCGTATTATTTCCTTCGTTGTATGCATACAAATTAGCAAAATATCTTTCTGCTCCATTTATGACGCCGCCACTTAATGAAACCACCGTCGAATCCCCTTCGTTTGTAAATAGAGGCATCGTGTCGAGGAAGCATTCCTCTCCTCCCAAAAACCGTGGCACACATCTCTCATAATAACGTTGTCCACTTACCGTCTGAAGGCCCTCTCCGACTACCTCATATACATCTATTCCTTCGGGAGGATCCCACGATTCTAGGTTCTCTCTTTGCGATAATGCATCGGTAAGTAGCAGATTATTTAATATGCTTGGAGTGCGAATATCCTCGCGTTCGGGATTGGATCTCCCATCCCCGCTCCCAAGCAAAAAAGATAAAAGTTCGCTTGAGCTATCAATGGTTTGCCCATACGCATTCCTGAACAATCCGGTAAGTTCTGAATCGTCAAACTCAATTACCGGGCTGGGCCCTCTATCGAAATAACTACTAAGTGGTAAAAGACCATACGCTCCAGGCATATTATTCATAAGCTCTCTCGCAGTTGCCATAGTAAGCGAAAAAGGCGCGGCGGCAACTGGAAGCGCCTGATTTTGCCCATGAAGCAATGCTCCTATTGCAGACGGGGTTCCGAGCTGTGGCGTTCCTACAAAAATAATTTTGTCAATTAAATTTGTAGCATCACTTCCTAATTCGTTAGTAAGCGCTTTTGCGACCAACCCGCCGTTTGAATGCGCAATAATTGTGACTTTTCCAGTATCGGAAGATTCTGCGAGAGAATGGATTTTTTGGCTGAAATTCAATACGCCTCCATCCTTTATGGCCTGGTCATTACTCACAACATCAAACACGTCGTATCGCCAGTCATATGGTAAGTTACTCGCCTCTATACCTTTTTCTGCAGATAAGCCACTCAAAAAAGATAAGAAATCTTGGTATATTTCAAGATAATTGTACGCTTTTCCTATTACACTACCCGTTGTAACACTTTTAATGCTCTCTCCGACTTCGTCCATCTGTAAACTTGCGACGTCATTGGAGAAAAGAGTTGGTAACCAAACTTTATCATCCCCCTCCCATAACTCACTCGCCTTAATGCCTGGAATAAACGCAATGTTCGAGCAACACTCAGCAAATTCACGAAATTCAAACGAGAGCGTCGCATATTTGAGAGGAGGAATTCCCTCCACTCCGCCTGATGCAAACCACTCGATTTGTTGATCCAACCCACCGTCTAGATATTTTGGGTCTCTTTCCATAACTGCCAACGTGTATATAGAATCAGTTGCTCCACCTGCAAGTGTGGGTATATTAATGCGCTTACTTATGTCACTTGTTCCCGCAGGAAACACTTGCAAATTTTGTGCCCAATTTACCCCTTCAACTTGATCTCCTCCTTCAAGATCTCCGAACTCACCACGAAATACTACAAACAGCGCACGCTGATTATCAACCGCATTCGGCCAAGTAAATTTCCAGCGCCACAAGTCACTATCAGTTGTAACTTCTTTTTTCAGAACAGTCTCCCCTTCTAGAATCGTCCGCCCACCATGTGAAATTTCTTCAATTGCTCCTTCCAGATTTTGTGGGTCAAACGACCCATCATATTCAAATGTAAGCGTTTGATAGTTTACTGGCTCAACACCAGAGACGCCACCAGATGCAAACCACTCAGCTGTGTCGAGGTGCGATACTCCGGCCGCACGCTCTGCCATAAACGCAGTGTACATATACGATCCTGTATCCACTTCACCAAGCGCAGGTATATTTATAGATTTTGACTTACTATTTGCACCCGCCTGAAATGATTGAAAATTCGCTGCCCAGTTCACTCCTTCATTTGCAGCTCCACCCTCTAAATTACCAAACTCTCCACGAAACACGGCGAGAAAAGAATTGCCGCTTGAGACACTATTCGGCCAATTAAAGTTAAACGTCCAACTTTTACTAGTATTTAGCAAATTACTCCTAGCGATAGTCTCATTAGACACAATTGTGACCCCTCCATGTTCCACAGAATCAAGTTCACCCAAATTCGCGGCGCTCGCAACAAACGGAGCAAAAACAAAAGCGGCGCAAAAAGATGCCGCAGCCGCCAAAAATAAACCCCTATAAAACCCTTTACCCTCACGCCACACCTCTACAAGAAGCATATTTCGATACTACCAAATCCCACTCTCTCAAACCCTCACTATCCCCAAAAAATATCAAGGGGAGTCCTTGATATTCTTTAACAAATCGGTTAGATCATTCTGCTCTATTAAAAAATCTGGCAAATCACTCATCGAAAGAATATTTCTCTCAGGCCTATCACCCACACAATAATCATAGAAGCTCGAAAACTTATAATTGTTTAGAAAATTTTTAGTTTTATTTATGTCACTAACCTTTTTTGAACTCTTCCATTCTTTATCTAAAAAATTTATTGGGTTTAGATGTATATATGAAAATATCCATCGAAAATAAGCCTCGCTGTCGACATGCTGTGCTTTAAAAGGCTTTGTGAAAAGCGGCCCACTACGCTCATTCTTTTTATTAAAATACATCGAGTAGGCAGTCATCAATTTTCCCATAAATTTACTGATCCCGCCTTCTTGTTTTTCTCTTAGAACCATATGGAAATGATTCTGCATCAAACAATAGGCTAATACCTCTACCAACTCCTCTCTTTCTTCGTGCAAGAATATTTGTATCAAGGACTCCCCTTGATATTTTTTGAGCACATTTGCTATTTGAACAGAATTTGTTGAATTACAAAGAAAAATGGCGACGAGCATGCGGTCTTTATCTGCGTTAGATAGAAAAATATCTCTTTTCTCAACCCCTCTTGAATATACGTGGTATGTCTCTCCAATTGCAAAACTAAACTTTCTCTCCATATAAACACAATATCAAGGGGAGTCCTTGATATTTGTGTTTTCCACAAAACAAAAACCGCCCACATAGATGGGCGGTTTTGTTCGACCTCTCTCCACTTATCAAGAGATTGAGGGGAATCATTGATAAAGAGGTTCTTTTTAGCTTAGGTAAGTAACGATTAACTTGGAAAAGCACGAGGTGCTTTTTTAGTAGTGTATGAGAAAAGCCCCTCTGCGCCGAAGCGCAGGGGGCTTTTCTCTTAAGAAGGTTGTAACGGAGAAGTTAGTGTTAGCGAACTACTCTCGTTAGTTACCTTATTTCGACAAACGTGTGCCGCTTAGACCTGTTGATGGAAGTCCGGGTACTCCGTAACCGTTCGTCCAGTCAAGGTTATCTGTTGAGGCGTTTGTTGTCGTTGAGAACGGTGACCAGATAAGCTGATCATTCGTTGCTGTGGCGTCGGCATCCGTCTCGTTGAGCATCAATGTTGCTTGGCCGGTTGGGAATGCTGCGTCACCTGCTACCTTCGTGTCTACTGTTCCGCTGAAGTTACCCGTACCTGTTGTGAGGGTAATGTCTGCTACCGCCTTGAAGTAGTAGGTAGTTCCAGCTGGAATAGAAACGATCGAAGTGAACTCCGTCTCGTTGTCGCCTGAAATCACACCTTCACCACCATCGTAGATGAGGCCACCTGTGAATCCTGAGATTCCTGAAGAGAATCCAGAGTCAGTGTAACCGTACACCTTAAGGTCAGTAACGGTTGTTGTACCTGATACTGCGCTTGCTGATGAGGTTGCGATGTTAAGTGTAACTTCGTTAAGTGCGATCGAACCTGATGAGTTTGCTGTCACGCTGAAGCGTGTGAGCTCTACATCTGTACCACCAACTAGAACTAGTGATGGAGTTGAGAGCTGAGCAAACGTTGGGTACGACTTGAACATGCGGACACCATCGAATGATGAGTCAGATACGCTTGTTCGGTTGAGTGTTGTACCAGATGCTTGACCGACACCACGTGTGCCAGTTGAGTCATCGTCATCGTAGTCAATCTGAATCAAGACACCACTTTCACCTGCCTGACCTGTTCCAATGTTTGCAAGGTCAGCCTTAACTGTAAGAAGCTTGAAGCTGTCCTTAGGAACGATAATCGTTGAGGTAAGAGTTGATGTGGCATTTCGACTTGTGCCTGTGAAGATGGCAGAACCAACCTTCGTAGCACCGTCATAAAGACCAACTGAAACAATGTCTTGAGGTGTTGATGTAGCCGCTAGGTTACTCATTTGAAGAGCAACGCGGTCAAGACGAATATCTTCGTTTGTTGACTCGAAGCGAAGTACACCAATCGTTACTCCTGTAGCGCCACCTGCTGCAAGTGTGTAAGAAGGACTCGATGAGTCTTCGTATACCTTGAGCGTACCACCTGATGATACCGTCATGGTATTACCGTCGGTGATTGCTGCTGATGGAACTGATGGAGTAATAGTCTGACTTGAGCCAAGGCCAGTACCTGAGAAGGTAGCGATTGCCGTTGTGCTGAAGTTCAAGTCGAATGCGAATGTACCAGATGAAGCGCTACCAGGAAGGTCACATTTCATTGTAACTGTCTTGATAGTTCCCTTAGACACTACCAATGGCGTGTCGAAGGTGTAGGTGTCGTCACCATCTGCATCTGGATTAATTCCTGTGCCGTTCAACTTAGTTGCTCCGTCGTAAACGAAACAGTTAGTTGGGTCAACGGCCATAGCTGTTACCTCATCGTAATAGAACTTAGCTGAGTTGAAGCGAATATCTTCTCCGGACTGTGTCGCGTCGAAGTTATATGCTCCCATAGCAAAGTTTGTTACACCGGCAACAATGTTTTGTGCAGCTGGGCTTGAGCCGATGCTCAATGCAACTGAACCTGTCTTAACTGTCATGGTGTTTGCTGTAACCACTGAGCTCAAAGCTGAGAGAGAAACAGTGTCGCCGGTTGACAAACCAGTAACATTCGTCCAGTCAGTTGAAGGTGTTGTTGAAGCCTGTACTGTATCGCCGTTTGCGAAATCAGTACCGTACTTACCCTTAAGGGTGTATACAGTGCGCCCAACTGGGAATGTAACGGTGTCAGTGAAGGTCACCTTACCGCCTGTTCCACCAATTGCTACACCATCTACTGGACCTGCAACAACTACACCGTTTTCGTTAACAAGTGTGACGTTGGTTAGGTCTGCTGCGTCTGCACCTGATGCAGTGTCAGTGATGTAGTAAACCTGCTGTTGAACTTGAATGGCTTCACCCTTTAGATCCACAACGAATCCACCGATTGGCTCGTTAGGCGCGTTCTCAGCAACGTTTTGTGCTGGAACCTCGCTTGCGCGAGAAACGCTTGATACTGATCCAGAGTTGATCTGGATAACTGTACCACTGAAGAATGGTGTACCAGAAGTAAATTCTGATCCGTCACTTACAGAAGCGCTCTCAGACTGTGTAGGAGTGATTCCGTATCCGAATAGTTCACCAACTATGTAGAAGTCTGTTGCTTTGTAGAGATCGAAGCGCAATGTGCGGTTTGATCCACCTACGATGTCAACCTTAACTTCAAAGTCCTTCTGGATTCCCTTCTCGATCTTAAGACCGTTTCCTGGGAAAGTTGCTGTGTAGTACTTACCGTCTGACGAAACTGTCATTGGGTATTCTGTGCCGTCAACAACTGTGCGAACGTTTGAAAGGTCGCTGCTTGCAGCAGAACCTGCTTGGTTCCATCGCACGTTCTTCACCCATACGTCCTCAGCAGAACCTGGTGTTACCCGGACTGCAGCGGCAACGTAATTGGTTGTACCAATTGATTTACCAGCTGTTGAAGAGTTAAGTGCAGTTGTGTCTGGGTCAGTTGTACCTACTGCCATCGGTGCTGTACCGATAGCTAGAGTTGCGTTCATGGTGTGTGAAGCACCAACGATAGGAAGTGAACCGCTAACAGCTGCTGAAGTACCTACTCCAATAACTGAGATCGATGCCACTTGACCTGCCTGAATACTTGCTAGTGCAGCAATGTTTCCTGCAACTGTGAAGGTGCGAGACTCTCCTGCTTGAAGTGTTACATCCTCACCGATTGTTGCTTGGTGGTTTGAGTTGAATGTTTTTGAGTTACCCAACTGTGTTCCACTTGCATTGTCGATAAGAACAACTCCTGAGAAGTTTGAGTCTACTGATAGACCTGTGCGCTCAACTGTAATGCCGTTTACTGTAACGGGACCAGTTGAGTTGTTTGTAAGAATGAATTTTGTGAACGGTACACGTGCTGCAAGGTAAGGAGCTAGCGTGTTTGCTGGCTGTGCCGTGCTTGATACTACCAAGCTTGTGCCTGATGGTGTCGTGCCGGTTCCTGTTCCTGTGCCTGTGCCTGTTCCAGTACCTGAGCCACCCGCTGCGTTGATGGCGTTAGCCTTAGCGCGTGAAGATGCTCCCCAGTAACCGGTTCCTTTTGAAAGACCGACTGGTGCAAGAACTTCTGAAGTGTACTTGTCCTGGAATTTAATAACAGCTGCTTTGGTGCGAGCACCGAAGTAACTTGTTTCATATCCAGGAGCTCCGGCGTCTGTACCGCTAGCGATTTGTGTCGCTGGGTCAGCGTTTAGAAACTTCTGGATCTCCATCACTTCGCCACCCTGATCACCTTGTGAGTGATTGCGCGTGAAGGTGAAGCCTGTGCTTGCGCCACCTGATGTTCCGGTACCTGAAGTTGGCTGGCCGCGGAGTGAAGCCTCAACGTTTAGAACAGTTGAAGAATCAGCACCAAATGATTGCAATAGAGAGATGATCGCTTGGACCTGACTCTCTGTAAGTGCTTGTGCCTTTGCAGTTGATACTGTGAAGACTGCACCAAAGATAAGAGCGGTAGCAATTGCTACTGTCGCCAATACCTTGAATGTTGTTAATGTTTTAATCATATTTTGTATTAGACCTTTTTGTAATTCCGCTTTCGCGGAACCACCCCTGCATTCTTTCGACTTGAATACAAAAGCGTTTCGTTGATACTCAATAAAAAGAGTACCTACTAATAAGTGGGCTACGCCCATAAATCATCTATATAAGGAACACGACTTTAACCGTAACTTATAAAAGGATCGGTCTTCATCGCGCGCACTCATACACATGACGTGTGTAACTTGCCATCCCCAACTCCGTTTGTTTTCGACTCAGAGCTGAATGGGTTAGCAATAAGGTTTGTTCTATCTTGCGGTCATTCTATCGTGGAGGAAAAGAGCGTCCGTGCAGTGTCTTATTAATGTGACGTTGTGTATGTCACACTTCTTACATTCATTCAATATTCAATTTTCAAAGACCCTTGCGACACATTTAAAACGTGTCACAAAAAGCAATGCAGTCTTGCACTGCTTTCCACAAAGTATATCGCTTACTCAACGTACGAAAAGCGTTTAGATTAAGCGTATTTGTGGATAACCGACAATGCACAGACGCCCGCATAAAAGCGGGATTCCTACACAGTCATCGGCGCGCTCACAGTACCGATTCTGAGCATAAAAGTCAATGACTCCGCGCCCATTTTGACGACACCACATATGTATCCGGTGTCAACCACTTTCATATATTCTCTATATAATGAGTATTTTTATACTACGCAACGAAATAAATACTCCATCTCTTCTCCCCTTCCTTGCGGACAACACCAGAATCTACAAGAGAAACGAGCTCTCTTTGAACTGTTTTTTCGCTACAATCAGGTATTTGACGAGCTATATCTTTTATACCAAGCCGCCCACCTCTCCCAAGGACACTGAGAATAGTATCCCTTCTTTGTCCTTTTGATACGGCTGTTTTTACCGATGGGGCACGCTTCTTGGACTCTGAATTTGACTGGGTTTTGGGAACCGTAGAGCGCACTTGCGTTGAACTATGCGAAGTATAAGAAGGGTTTGGTACAGCTTCGCTGTATTGCTCATTTGGAATGAAATCCTGCTTTGAGAACTGCGTATCTTCGGACAGCTGTGAGCTGCTAACGCTCGATACAAACTGCCCGAAATCGTCGAGTGCTTTTGTCAAAATATCTACATTTTCTCTTGATGCGAAGCCGCCTACATACAGCATCCACGAAAGGGTTATTATTTCGCGCACTGTTGCAAGTACGTGAACTACGCGTGCATCCTGCACGGTATGAAAGCCACCCCTTAATTCAAGCACTTGTTTCAATAAGACATGAGCGGATGTCCGTAACTCATTTCTAAGAGGATCATCTTCAGGGACATGATTGGTCAAAAGGTACAAAGCAGCGAGTATCCTTTCTGTCCTTTTAAATGCTCTATCGGCCGAAATGTTTTGTCCGAAAGGATTGCTTTTAATATTAGTCGAGAAGGCATCTTCAAGATATGTCCTTTTGGCAATTATGTCCTTTTGTTCTCGCATATCTTGATTGGATGTCCTTTATAACACTTTCATATCATTTTGTCCTTTATTAGAGTCATTATAGCCATGTCTTTTAGAATTGGAAAGGCTTTCCTGTGTGTAAGCTTGAGTCTCACGCGTGGTATTATTTTATGGGGAGAGAGCTCCCCACTATTCATTTTGCAAACGCAATTTATCCATGGGCCGAAAGAAAAAGAAGAAAGAGCCGGATTATTCCCTAAGTAATTTTGTTAAGCCAGACACTCTTCGGAGTGTGTGGGCAGTCTTGCTTGTGGTAGTCGCTATCTTTCTTGTACTAGCTGCATTTAACATTGCGGGTTTTGTGGGCGAAGCCGTCTTCGGTTGGCTCTCTTCTCTTTTAGGAGTTGGGTACGCGCTCCTTCCGGTTTCTCTATTAATGTTTGCTGTTGTGCTTTTCAGAGCATTAGAAGAGCGCGTTGGCATTCTGAAAGTTGCTAGTTCTTTTGTATTTCTTTTTTCTACACTAGGTTTGGTCAACATACTATTTCCAGGAAGAGGAGGCATCGTCGGAGGCTTTGTTTCGAAGCCGTTAGTACTTGCGTTAGATACGATAGCGACCGTCCTCTTTTTGGTTGCATTTACCGTCATATCACTTCTTATTGCATTCGAGGTGCACTTAGGAACTCTTTTCAATTCTCTAAAAGAACGTGCGTCTCGTGAATCAGAAGATGACGGCGAGGACGAAGCTGAAATATATGAAATGCCGGTAGATGAGGAGGATGAAGAAGAAGATGAGGAGGAATACGAGGAAGAAATTGAGGAAGAGGAAGAAGAGCCAAAAACAAATGGGTGGACCGGAGAGGCTAAACCTCAAGAGCAAGACTCTTTTCCCATGATTTCTTCTTTTGCGGGACTGTACACACCGCCTCCATTGTCTCTTCTAGCAAAAAATAAAGGCAAGCCTTCAAGTGGAGACATAAAGGCGAACATGAACATCATAAAGAGGACACTTCAAAACTTCGGCATTGAGGTTGAAATGGACGAAGTGTCCATTGGACCAACCGTTACTCGCTACGCCATGAAGCCCGCAGAAGGAGTGCGCCTCGCAAAGATCGTTGCCCTACACAGCAACCTAGAGCTCGCTCTTGCTGCCTCTCCAATTCGTATCGAAGCCCCAATCCCAGGAAAGGCGCTGGTGGGTATTGAGGTTCCAAATAGCGCACGTACAACTCTGGGCCTTTGTCCGCTTCTTTCTGACCCTGCATTTTCTGAATCCGACAAACCTCTTTTAATGACTCTCGGAAGCAGTATCACGGGCGCCCCTCACTACAGCAACTTAGCCCGCATGCCTCACCTTCTTATCGCTGGAGCAACTGGATCAGGAAAATCCGTAACTATAAACGACCTCATCATTTCTCTTCTATACCGATGCGGCCCAGACCAGCTACGCTTCGTTATGGTGGACCCTAAGCGAGTTGAGCTCACTCCGTACAACTCAATTCCACACCTTTTGACTCCGGTTATTACTGATGCAAAAAAGACCATACTCGCACTTAAGTGGTTAGCAAAAGAAATGGACCGAAGATATGACGTTCTCGAAGCTGAGTCAGTGCGAGATATCACTTCGTATCATGAAAACATTCTCGCTCCAGCGCTTGAGAGAGCTGGAGAAAACAAAAACTCCGATGGAGAAGAGAAATTGCCAGAGCCGATGCCATTTATTGTCGTGATCATCGACGAGCTCGCAGATATCATGCAGGCGTACCCTCGAGAGCTTGAGGCCGGCATAGTAAGACTCGCTCAGATGAGCCGTGCGGTAGGTATTCACCTTGTATTATCGACGCAACGCCCATCGGTTAAAGTTATTACCGGACTTATCAAAGCAAACATCCCCGCACGAATTGCTCTGCAAGTAGCCTCCCAAATAGACTCACGTACCATTTTAGACATGGGAGGTGCGGAAAAATTGCTCGGCGGAGGTGACATGCTCTTCCTCTCTGGTGAAATGTCTAAACCAAAACGTATACAGGCTCCATACATTACTGAAATGGAAGTGAAAAAAGTGGTAGCTTATATTGCAAAAAATTACGAATCTCAGATACCGGACGAGATTGATCTTTCTCCTGAGGGACAGTCTGACGTTCTATTTGCCGGATCTATTGGCAATGATGACGATGATGACGAGCTATACGAAGAGGCAAAGCAGATCGTTATGGAGGCTGGAAAAGCGTCTACATCTTATCTCCAACGTAAATTGCGCGTAGGGTATGCTCGCGCAGCTCGATTGATGGACATACTCGAAGAAAGAGGGGTTATCGGCGAAGCAGATGGATCAAAACCAAGAGAAATTCTCATTTCCGGATCTTCTCCAGATGACGATTCGGATGAGGAAGATTCAGATGAGGAAGAATACGCAGAAGAAGAGAATGACAACCGCTCATGATTCCTTACCGAAACAACCGCCTAGCTCTCTATGCGCTTATACTCCTCTTTATATTGATCCTAGGATACGCATATTTCGAGGCACGCAATATACTTTTTGGGCCTGAAATTGCTATTGAGACCACTTCCGGAGCTCTTATTGTAGACGATCCGTTTATCACTATCTCTGGAACAGCTTTGCGCATACACGAATTATCGATGAATGGGCGCCCGATTGACGTTACTGAGGCAGGAGCCTTTGAAGAGGAATTTCTTCTTGCTGAAGGGTATAATGCGGTAGTGCTAAGCGCCCGTGACAAGCTCGGCAGATCAACCACGAAGAAACTGGAGTTTGTATACAATTCACCATCTTCTGCCACATCAACTAATCAAAGCATTAATTAGCCGCCAATATAAATTACGTATGACAGCAGCAAAAAAGAAAGTAGCAAAAGAGCCCAAAAAAGTGGCGCCAAAATCCACTTCGAACGACAAGGGGGCAAAGAGTCGCTCTGAAGTAGAGCGCGCTATGGCAGAAATACGAACAAAATTTGGCGATGAGTCCATTATGATGCTCGGAGACAGGCCCAAGGTGAACGTCGACGCCATTCCAACAGGATCCATCGGCGTTGACTGGGCACTAGGTATTGGAGGTTTGCCTCGCGGTCGCATTATAGAAATTTTTGGCCCAGAGTCTTCTGGAAAAACAACTCTTACACTCCACGCCATTGCTGAAGCACAAAAGTTGGGGGGCATTTGCGCATTTATTGATGCAGAGCACTCCATGGACCCTGAGTATGCAAAGCGTATTGGAGTAAAGGTAGAAGACTTGCTCATCTCTCAACCAGACACCGGAGAGCAGGCACTTGAGATCGTAGAGTCTTTAGTACGCTCAGGTAACATCGACATTATCGTTATAGACTCCGTTGCCGCACTAACACCAAGAGATGAAATAGAGGGCGATATGGGAGCGCACCACGTGGGAAAGCAGGCTCGCCTCATGAGTCAGGCTCTCAGAAAACTCACCGCGATTGTTGCCAAAACAAAAACTGTTGTGATTTTCATCAACCAAATTCGTATGCAAATTGGTGTTATGTTTGGAAATCCGGAAACCACTACAGGAGGTAAGGCGTTGAAGTTTTATACTTCTGTTCGAATTGATATACGTCGTATCGCACAAATTAAAAAAGGTACTGAGGTTATGGGTGGGCGCCATCGTGTAAAAATTGTTAAAAACAAAGTGGCAGCGCCGTTTCGTATGACAGAGTTTGATCTCATGTACAACGAAGGTATATCCAAAGAGGGTGAATTGCTCGCTTTGGGAGAAAAACTTGAAGTTATAGAAAAAGCTGGTGCTTCGTATAGATTTGGTGACATTTCACTTGGGCGGGGGTATGATGCTGCTCGCACCTTCTTAGTTGGCGACAAGAAAATCACGGCCGCGTTGCTTAAAGAGGTGCGAAATAAGCTTTCATAATACATGCTCTCATATAACGAAATAACCTCGAAAAAGGTGATTATTTTTAATGACGAACCCTACGAAGTACTCTCTTCGTGGGTCTTTCGTAAACAACAGCGTAAACCTGTGAATCAGGCTAAGCTCCGCAACGTAAGAACCGGAGGAGCTCTCGAATACACTTTTCACCAGAACGACAAGGTAGAAGAAGCGGAATTAGAAACAAAACAGGCACTTTTTATTTACAGCAGAGGCGGAGAAATGTGGCTCTGTGATCCCAAAGATCGTTCCAAGCGGTTTTCTATCCCAGCCGACATAGTTGGAGACACCATTAAATATCTTAAAGAAAATACCATCGTTGACACTGTGGTTTTCGACGAAAACATTATCCAGGTGCGTATCCCGATTAAAGTGGAGCTTGAGGTGACGGAAGCTCCTCCTAATGTGAAGGGAAACACTGCACAAGGAGGTGTAAAGCCGGTAGTTCTTGAAACAGGCGCCGTGGTGAACACCCCAATGTTTATCAACGTTGGAGACGTTATACGAGTAAACACAGAAACAGGAGAGTACACTGAGCGTGTGTAGTCATAAAAAACAAAACACCGCTCATGTGAGCGGTGTTTTGTTTTTTATGTACTAGACCTTACTTCTGAACGTACGGAATAAGTCCCATGAACCGAGCGCGCTTTATAGATTGTTCAACTTCCCTCTGCTGCTTTGCAGAAAGATTTGTGCGGCGACGAGAAAGAATACGCCCGTGCGGGTTAAGAAATTGCTTAAGCACTTCAGTGTCTTTGTAGTCCACGTGCTTTATTTCACTTTGATTTAAATAATTATTTTGCATACTTAAAATGGAATATCGTCTGGATTAATATCGTCTTGTGGGTAGTCTATACCACTGTCGTTGCTACTATCATTGCCGCCTTTCGAGGGCGCCCCACCTCCGTCTGAATCATCAGCCGCCTGTGGCGCTCCACCACCTGAAGAGCCTTTTGGCCCAAACTGAACACGCTCGGCCACTACTTCTGTACGGTACTTCTTCTGACCCTCTTGCTCCCAGCTACGAGTCTGCATACGCCCCTCTACATACGCTGAAGACCCTTTTTTGAGATACTGTGAGACTGTCTCAGCCTGACGGCCAAACACTACCACGTTGTGAAAATCTGTTTGCTCCTGTCGCGCTCCGTCCTTATCCTTGTAGACGCGATTAGTTGCAAGGCTAAAGTTTGCTACTTGCATGCCGCTTGGCAAGCTACGCAGTTCAGGATCGCGCGTTAGGTTACCAAACAACATCGCTTTGTTCAAATACATAATCTCAGTGTAGCACTACTCATTAGTGATGTCTTTAATAGCCTTGTCTAAATCTTCTTCAGTCACCTCCCCTTCATTTTCTGCCTTTTCAGCGCCTTTTTGAGGCGTGCTTTTTATTGTGTCAGAGCGCTTTACCTCGCGCAAAGTAGTAGGGCGAACACTTGCACGTGTTTCTTCGCGAACAGTTTTGAAGATGATGAAGCGCAATATGTTTTTGTTTTCATTTAAAAGTTCATTCAAATTCTTTGTAGCCTCTGGGCTTGCCTCAAATTTAATCCATCCAAAATATGCGCGGTCGTAGTGTGAATTCTTACCTCCTTCATGCACGGTCATTGGATACGCGAGCTTAAGAGACTGCGGAGCGCCTTCGGTAATAAGTGACCCTCCGGCTTTCTCGATAGCACTGCGCACATCTGCGACAATGCCGTCTACTTGATCCTCAACAACAGTAGAAAGTATGTGATACCCAACCTCGTACACACGAGCAACCTGCTCTTCTTGAGCAGTTTCTGTGTCTTTATTCTCTACAACGGTATCATTCATATTGTGGGACCTGCCTGCCGGCTTAGGTAGGCGACACTGTAGCACGCCTAAGCGTCAATAGCAAACACTCTGAGAGCGTTTTTGACCAGCTGCGGAGCCACTTTTTCGACATCTTCCCCGCGAAGGTCGGCTATGGTTTTGACCACCTCTTCTACAAAAATCGGCTCATTTCGCTCTCCCCTATGTGGCACGGGCGCCGCATAAGGAGCGTCTGTCTCAGATAGAAGCATTTCAATAGGCGCCTGCCTCACAGTCTCGTGCATTTCTGGAGCAAATGTTACAACACCCGGGATCGCTGTGGTAAAGCCAATATCCCAGTATTGTTTAGCGACTTCAGCGGAGCTTGTAAAAAAGTGCGTATTCCCTCTCACCTTCTCACCATGTGACCTTTGATAACTCTTTAATATCTCTAGCGCATCTGTGTGAGCATTGTTACTGCCTTGCGACGGCCTAATATGAAGCATCAATGGCAAATCATTCTCTACAGCAAATTCGATCTGATTTTCAAATGTATCTTTCTGCTCCGGATACAACTCATCACGCTCACCTCTAAAATAATCCAAGCCGCATTCGCCAATTGCCACAACTTTCTCGGACAAAAGCTCTTTATATACCCCAAATTCAAATCCTTCTGTTGAGTCAGTGGGATGCACCCCAATTGTTGCCCACACCCCTTCGTTTGCCTCAGCAAAATCTCTAGCACCACGTGATGTATCGAACATCGTTCCAACGACAATCGTATATACATCTTTTTTTCGCATACGCGCTAACACAGAGCCCCTATCTTCATCAAATTGCGGAAAATGCACGTGCGAGTGCGTGTCAAAAAAATTTGGCATACTTATTTTTCTAGGCGCGGGAAGAGATTTTCCGGTTTTTTGTTCTCTTTTATTGCTTTTTTAATTTTCTCTGCAGTTTCTGGCATGAATGGTTCAAGGTATCTCGACAACCAAAAAAGTAAAATCACTAACTCGGTGATTATCTGACGCCCTTCAAATTGCTTGTCTGCATCTTCTGACTTTACCAACTTGAATGGTTCAGTTCCTTGAATTCTTTCGTCCATCCCAGCAATTGCCTGCCAAACCAACCCGGTTGCATCGCTAAATTCAAAGCCATCCATCGCTTTTGTATATTTGTCTGTTTCGAATAAATCTCTCCCTAACAAACTCTCTCCGACTGGCGATTCAAGATGTTTTTCAGCCAACTGCATCACCCGAGCTACCAAGTTCCCCAATCCATTCACCAGATTTGCTTCGTACCATTCATCCATGCGTTCCCAGGTAATATCGGTGTCGTCTGTTGGGTGAACGTGACGTAGAAGTATATAGCGCGTTGCGTCCACTCCATATTTCTCTACCAAATCAAACGGGCTAATTACGTTGCCGAGTGATTTCGACATACGCTGACCACCGGAGTTTATAAATCCGTGATAGAACACTTTATCGGTCGTTTTTACATTCGCCGACATAAGCATCGCTTGCCACATAATTGACTGAAATCGCACTTGATCCTTACCTGCCATCTGCAGTGTCTCGCCATTTTTCCAAAATTTTTCAAAATTACCCTCCGCGTCTTCGGGCCATCCAAGTGTAGAGATGTAGTTGGTGAGTGCATCAAACCACACATACATCACTTGCGAATCGTCTCCTGGCACTGGTACACCCCAACTCATGCGTTCCTTCTCTCGCGAAACACTAAAATCTTCGAGCCCCGCTTCCACAAACGCGAGCGCTTCTTTACGACGGAAATCTGGAATGATGATATATTCGCGCGAAAGATATTCTTTGAGCCTGTCTTGATACTTTGAGAGCTTGAAAAAATAATTCTCCTCTTCGAGCATGACGGGCTCTTTACTAGGATGCAGCGGGCACTTACCGTCCACTAAATCTTTCTCCGTTAAAAACTTTTCACATCCAACACAATACAATCCTTCATATTTCTTTTTATAAATATCCCCAGCCGCATCACAACGTTTCCAGAGTTCTTGCGCTGCAGATTTATGGTGATCGTCCGTAGTGCGAATGAATGTGTCATAAGAGAGATTTAGTGTTTCCTTGAGCCTCTGTACTGACGCTGCGTACCGGTCAACATATGTCTGCGGATCTTCTCCTTCTTTTTGTGCAGCTTCAAATATTTTTTGTCCGTGCTCGTCGGTACCAGTAGTAAAAAACACATCATCTCCTTGCAGTCTCCAAAATCGCGCCAGTGCATCTGCTTGCACCATCTCAAGCGCAAACCCGATATGTGGATCTGCATTCACGTACGGCAAGGTCGTGGTGATATAGCGAGCCTTCTTTGTCATGCTCTGTATGCTACTCCGAGCTTTCGCCTAGCACAAACGCGCGGCGTTTTTGTAAATCAGTTACAAGCTCTTGAAGTGCGGCGGCAAACGGGACCGAAAGTATAATCCCGAGAAATCCTGCCAGCTGCGCTCCAACAATAAGTGCAAGAATCACAAGGAGCGGAGGCACGCCCACCACTTTTGTAACAACCAATGGATAAATAAGATGATTCTCGAATTGCTGAATTATTAGATATAGTGCGATTGTTAAAAACCCAAGCGTCGCCCCTCCATCTACAAACCCAATCATTACAGCGGGTACAGCTGCCAAAATTGGCCCAAATACCGGAATAAGTTCAAACAGAGCCGCTAGTACAGCTAGAACAAGTGCGTACTTAACACCTAGCACGGTTAGACCCAGATACACCAAAACTCCCACGATTACCCCCAAGAGTATTTGCCCTTGCATCCATAATCCAATTTTATATTGAGAACGCTTCCAAAGATCGACTACGTACTTTTGATGCTTCACTGGCGTAATAACTCGAAGGAAGTCATCTATTCCGGTTTCCTGCACTGCAAAGTAAAAAGAAAATACAACAATGAGCATAAACGAAAGCACACCGCCGAAGACCGCGCTTGCGGCGGCTAGCGTATTCGAAGATATTTCACTTACAAATGAGCGTACCTCTCCTACCATTTCAGATATCGAAAGAGAAGAGCTAGCTCCTGAAGAGCCGAGAAGAGGGCTCGATTCACCACCCCATGAAGGTTTGAATGTCTCTAAATACGATGGCACTGAAGTAACAAACCCGGCCGTATCAGATAGAACTGGCGGCACAAAGAAATAAAAGAACCCGAAAAAGAACGCGAAGAAAGTTAGATACACGAGCAGCACCGCAAGTGTACGCGGCACTTTGTGCTTGATGAACCACTTCGCGGCAGGCTCAATCGCTGATGCTATAACAACCGCGGTAAGAACCACGAGTACCAAATCTAGAAGAAGATACAGGAGCCACGCAATCGCAAAGAGCAATAGAACACGCACTACCGTCCCAGTGGTAATTGCTATGTTGAACTGCTTATCAGGCATGTCTTTATGTTATCACACTAAATAATTAGTGAATTTAAATTTTTTGTGTAAGAAGTAGGATGAGATTGGATATTGTTACTCTATCCTGCTTACCAGTATCTCTGTCACGAACTGTTACTGTTTCGTCCTCCAGCGTGTCGAAATCTACAGTTATGCAGAAAGGTGTTCCGATTTCATCCTGCCTGCGATATCTCTTACCGACGTTTCCGTTGTCATCCCACACTACGTTTCCAAACTCTTTTTTAAGCATAGTGAACACCTCACGCGCCTTCTCCACAAGTTCAGGCTTATTCTTAAGCAACGGAAACACAGCAACTCGGATAGGAGCAAGGTGCGCAGGCAGTCTTAATACCACACGCGATTCACCACCCATTTCATCCTCTAAATAGCTTTCCGAAAGCACCGCCATAACTGCACGTTCCAATCCAAAAGAAGGCTCGATCACATGAGGCACAAAAGGCGCCCCTTCAGCGGGTGTATACAGCAACTTTTCGCCGCTTGCTTCCATATGCCCCTTAAGGTCATGGTCTGTGCGGTATGCAAGACCAAGCAATTCATCAAATCCTTTTCCAGGATAATTGTATTCAAAATCTATAGTGCGTTTTGAGTAATGTGCCAAATCATCCTTTGGTACTTCAAATTCTTTTACGTTGTCACGAGAGAGGCCAAGTGCATCTATCCAACTCCACACAGATTCGCGCCACTTCTCAAATTCTTTTTCCCACGCACTCTCTTCTATAAAATATTCAATCTCCATCTGACCAAACTCTCTTGTACGGAATACAAAATCTCGTGGAGCAATTTCATTTCTGAAGGCCTTTCCTATTTGAGCCATACCGAAAGGTAACTTCGGACGCATGGTGTCTACAACGTTTTTGAAATTTACAAACATTCCCTGCGCTGTTTCTCCTCTCAAATATGATTTCGTATCTCCTTGCGCCCCCATTGCAACAGGAAAAAGCAGGTTAAATACTTTTTCTTCTCCCAATTTACCTCCGCAGTCGGGACATTTCTCCTTGCTCTCCAAATGGTCTGATCGAAATCGCTTTTTACATTTCTCACACTCAGATAATGGGTCTGCAAACCCTGCTCCAGTGTGACCGCTTGCCTCCCAAACTTTTTCATTCATTAAAATTGCAGCATCTACACCATACATATCCTCTCTATCACTTACGAACATTTTCCACCACAAGTTCTGAATATTATTCTTGAGAGCTACGCCAAGTGGGCCATAGTCCCACGTGCCTGAAAGTCCACCATAAATTTCAGATCCCTGAAAAATAAAACCACGCCGTTTACACAACGATACAATTTTTTCCATTTTTTCGTGTCCTTCCATATTTTTATTCCACTACCTGTGATTCTGTTGTTGAAAATCCTGGATCATCTAAGAGACTTGTCGTGACTGGTCCGTGTGATCGCGAGACTTGTCCGTTCGTGAACGAATCAGTGCCAGTTAGGCGCATGTCTCGTATAAGATCTGGCTCCTGCCCAACCTGGCTCGAACTTGGAGTAAATCCTATTGCAAACGCCACCTGCCGCGGTGCTGTGCCTCCTACGCCCGTACCTGCCGCGATGGTGCCGACATTCCACTCAATTGTCCCTGCTTGCGCATTAAAGCTAAGATGCTCCCCCGCAGGAGAATACACTCCAATCCATCGCACATAAGGAGGAAGCTTTGCCGTAAGTTTGGCATCTTGAATCCTATTGGAAGTATTAGCAACTGTAAAGACAACCGCGTACGTCGTCTCTGTATCTACCTTCGGAGGCAATGGGCCTACACTCCCAAATGGATTTTGATAATAAAATCCTTGCGCGACAAACTGGACATTACTTGAGAGTTTTAATTCTTTCTTAGTACTTGCTTGCAGAGTCTCTGGCACACCACTTTGCGATACGCGCTTTCCTGCCGCATGAAGAGTTACTGTAAGTGCTGCATTTCTCAAATCAATTGCATCTGCTTCACTAGGTATATCAAAAGAGAACGAGTACGAACCTCTCTGCCCAGGAGAGAGTCGTGCGAGCTCGCCATTTGTTGTGCTCTTGTCCCATAAGACCGTTTTATCTGTGGAGCGATAAAACCCATCGTTACTTCGTACAGAACGACCGTTAATTTCAAAGCCCGAAAGACCAGCGACCAGAACCGCATCAGTGATTGAAGTAGAAAGATTATTTACCCATGAGACATTCACGTTCACAGTTTCTCCCGGAAGCGCTGATGCAATATCTCCCGATCCTTGAGTGTTCATTGCAAGAGTTAGCCCGATGAACGGCCTTGCAATGGAGACATGATGCGCCCCATTAGCTAACGCTACATCAATTTTTTCACTCGTCTTATCTTTTCGTGTTCCTGCTGTGAATCGAAACACCCTCTCATCTGACTCCTGACCTTCCATTGTTCCACGGATAAGTAATGAATATGTATCGCCAGGGCGCATATCGCCCAGCTCCCACAAAAGTGTTCCATCTTCTACTGATTCGGGATCACTTGATTCAAGTGTAAATCCAAACGGCACTTGCGCTTCAAGAAGCACATCTTTAAGAACGGTATCGACGTTTGAATTTACCGTTGCTGTTATGGCGACTCTCTGTCCCGAAATCACTTCATCATTCGCTTCTATAGAAATAGAAACCGGGGCAGCGGTGAACGAAAGTTCATAATCTGTTTTAGATACAAAAATCGCGTTAGAATCTGAGACTCGATACTCAAGTTCTACATGAATATTTTTTCTCTCTCCTTCAACGCCCACAAACACAGCAGATACCGTCCCCCGCCTCGTACCACCTGGCTCAATTTCCCCGAGGGAAATACGCTGACGCGGCAAGTTGGTTACAAAATCACTGGGTGAGCGCGTGCCTTCAGGATACTCAATTACCAAATCTGCGAGCTCTAGCGCTGTATTATTTCTGTTCACTACAGTTACTTGTAGCTCTGCCGGCTCACCACCAACCAAAGAAAGTGGGCCGAGTACCGAAATGTCTATATTGCCTGGTGCAGCCACGAGCCCCCCTGGGCCAACGGTAAAGTAATATCCAAAAATTCCTGCTGAAACCAGAAAGAACGCAACTGCAAGACCCAAAACCCACGTCATGACAGACCTAGCTGCTGTGATACCTCTAGGAGCTGTGGATGTTTTTGGCGCACCCTCCTCCTTTGTGTCCCAGTCTGAGGAAATGGACGCCGTAAGCGGCTTTAGTTCACGCCGCGGCCTCTTTCCCAAACGCTTCGAAAGTGAGCGCGAATACATCGCGCGCTGTAAGCGCCTTATTTTTTCCTGCTCAAATTCATCCGTCATGCTAAAAGTATACCTTGCGCTCCGCGCTGAAGAAATGTGTTTGTTCTCAAATCTTAAAAATTCTTAGAGTCACGCCCAATTACTACAACTGGCTTTCAGAAAGAGCCTCATTTACAGTTTTAAGTAGATCTTTTTGCTTTTGAGCCGCTTCACTTATGTGCATCTCATCATAACTAGTGCCCATAAACAGTGCTGTGCCGAGTGCTTCAGATGATAAGTACCCGAGAGAGTGCAAGATGCGAGCTACACATAATAGCTCTACAGTTCCTGCATTATCTTCGCTTTCCTTCATGAAAAAAGCGTGCGCTTCGGCAAGAGAATCGAAAAGATAGGAGTTAATTTCCTCTCCCTGCACTAATCTACGAGTAAGTCGTGCCAATCGCACAAAAGATGTAATTCCTTTAGCAGATGCGCCTTGTGTACTAATAGAGGCATGAGCCCCTGCAATTCGCCAACCAGTTTTGCCACGCACTAAAGAAACACTAGCGCGAGAAAAATCTTGCAGAGCGTACCGCATGCGCGAACTTTCTTTTCGCACACCAGTTGCGCGCCCATACACAAAGCCAAAATCACGAGTTATCAATACTATTGTTTTATCTGATTCCCCTCGCTCAAAGCTCCCTAAGACCAATGCGTCCGTTGTGTACTTTTCGTACGCCATACTTTAGCGCCTTAGTTTTCTATATTCCATCACAGCGTCCACCAACCACACGCCGTTTAAAGCGAGAAATGGCCATGAATCTATTACCCACGAGTACAAAACCAGAAGTGCAGCACCAACAACATTTAGATACACATGACGCATCGTTCCCACTCCATATTCTTTATTGTGGCGAGCTAAAAAACCAACGAGTATTAGAGCGGCTCCAAAAATACCGACTAGTTCAAAAAGTCCCATGCCTTTATTGTACACTCACCGACAGATCACCCTCCTTGTATTCAACAGATGAAAGGTGCGCTACTTTTTTAAGCTCCTCTTCATTTTCTTTCAAAATATCCTGACTCTCAAGATCGGCAACAATTACTGCTTTGGCTTCTTGGCCGGCCTGCAGCCCCGCCTTCTTGCGAGCATCCTGCACCATGCGCAGCCACCCACGATACACGCCCTCGCGCGCGAGCTCCGGAGTGATAGTGGTGTCGAGCTCAATTTCAACAGCAGCTTCGGAAGTACCAATCAAAACATCTTTAACATTTACTTCATCCTTGATAAGTTCTCGAATTCCTTCATGCATGAAGCCAACACCAATTGCCAGCGATGATAGTGGTTGTCTCACATTCTTTCCATCTTTTGCACGCAACTCCAAAGCTTGAGAAACATACCGTCGAGCGCGAATCATCTCCACAATTAAATCGTGGTCTGTATCTCCGTCTTCTTCTGGCCAACTCGCCAAGTGCACACTCTCTACGTCTTCATCCGTGCGTAATTTCTGCCAAAGAAAATCCGCAATAAATGGAGCAAACGGCGCAATCACTCTCGCCAACTCTTTTAATACGAAGAGTGTGGTCTGCAAAGCAAGTTTCTTATCTCTCTCATCATCTCCCTTGAATCTTCCTCGAGAGCGACGAATGTACCAAGTTGAAAAATCATTAACAAAATCAACAAATTCCCGCGTGGCGCGGTCTATTTCATATGAGTCCATCCCTGTAGTTACCGTGCGCGTTACTTCCCGCAGTCGAGCAACTATCCATTTATCAAGAATTTGTGAACTCGTACCATCTGCCTCGTGAGGGACGTCATTTTTATACAATTCGTACAGTGAATAACAGTTCTCGAGCCGTCCCACTATCTTGCTACTCATCTGTGCAACTCCACCTTCCGAGAAATTAAGATTTTCTGCACGAACTACAGGACTTGAGAGAAGATATAATCGCACTGCATCAGCACCATATTGATCAACAATAATTTTGGGATCCGGATAGTTCTGTAAGCGCTTACTCATCTTCTTGCCGTCCTCAGCAAGCACAATTCCGTTTACAACGACGTTCTTAAAGGCGTTCTTTTTAAATAATCCTCCAGCGAGAACATGTTGGTAGTAGAACCACTTGCTTACTTGATCTTGCCCCTCCGCTATAAAATCCGCAGGAATACGCTCCGACACCTTTTCTTTATTCTCGAACGGAAAATGATAAGACGCAAACGGTACTGAACCGGAGTTGAACCATGTATCTAATACGTCTGGGATGCGCTTCATTTCTCCCCCACATTCACAAGGCACGGTAATTTCATCTACAATCTCTTTATGCAAATCAGTTACCTCTGTTCCACTCGCAACAGAAAGCTCTTGAGCAGAGCCAAACACGCGATCCTTCTTGCACTTATCACAGCGCCACACTGGTATAGTGTTCGCCCAAAATCGCTGACGTGAAATCGACCAATCGCGCGCACCCAGAAGCCAGTCGCCCCAGCGTCCTTCCTTTACATGCGCCGGCGACCAATTAATTTCCTCTGCGTATTTGAGAAGATCATCTTTTATTTTTTGCACCGCAACAAACCAGGATGTTGTTGCGTAGTTGATGAGCGGAGTATCACACCGCCAGCAGTGCGGATAGGAGTGTTCATATTTTTCTTTTGCGAACAAAAGGCCTTTGCCTGCAAGATACTTAATTACTTCCACATCAGTCTTCTGGTGATCATCAATTGGTTTTACCGACAGTCCGGCCAGTTCTTTTACCTCCGGCTTAATAATGCCGTCCATGCCAACATGTTGAATGACAGGTAATCCAACTTCTTGCGCAAGTTTTAAGTCGTCTGCACCAAAGGCCGGTGCTTCGTGTGCAATACCTGTTCCAGTGTCCGTAGTTACAAAATCTGCGGCATATACTTTCCATCCGTTTTCCTTGTTTATCACACTGGAGTCATCGACGTACGAATCGAACGGTGGGTGATACTCCTTCCCAATTAGTTCACTTCCTTTTATGAGCGCGTCTATCTCAAAAGGTTTCGAGGGGTCTTTCTTCTCGATTTTCTCTTCCAGAAGAATCATACTGCCAACTGCCAAAACCACTTTTCCTTTCATTTCTTTTGCCTGCCTATCCATATCTACAAGCGCGTAGTCTTCATTAAGATTAACAGCTAAGGCAACATTTCCCGGCAATGTCCACGGTGTTGTGGTCCATGCCAGCAAATACGTACCGGGATCTCCCTTTAATTCAAACTTAACGGTCACTGCCCAATCTTTTATATCCCTATAGCCTTCAGCCACTTCCGACTGCGCAAGTGTGGTCTCACATCGCGGACAAATGTGCATTGAGCGATAATCTTCGTAAATAAGGCCTTTGTCGTACAGAGTCTTAAATGCCCACCATTCCGACTCCATAAAATCTTTGTCCATGGTGCGATATGGATTTTCCATATCTGCCCAACGTCCAAAACGCGGTATAAAAGTGTTCCACTCATCAACGTACGTAAAGATCTTTTCACGGCAAAGATCATTGAATTTTTTTACACCAATCTCTTCTATATCTTTCTTACTTTTCGTTCCAAGTTCTTTCTCAACGATGTTCTCTATTGGGAGCCCATGACAATCCCAACCCCACTGACGCTCAACATGATAGCCGCGCATGGTGAAATAGCGCGGCACTACATCTTTTATTGCGCTCGCCACAAGGTGGCCATAATGAGGGGTGCCGGTCGCAAATGGCGGACCGTCATAAAATACGTACTCACCCTTTGGAGATTCTTTTTTAAGTGATTTTTCAAAAATGTTATTCTCTTTCCAAAACGCGAGTACTTCTTCTTCGCGTTTTGCTGTATCACTTTTTTGGGATGCGTCATCAGACATAAAGCCAATCGTACAGATTTTATAGGTAAAAGACAAACGCCCGGGCTTATATACGCATCCCGGGCGCTACGCATCTTGCATTTCTGATTTATTCGGCCTCACATGGATCTCTCCAATGTATTGCCTAAACAGGCTTTCCAACTTTTCCGTCAGTCTGTAAATGTCATCGGGAGAATAGAAAGTCGAAATCAGATTTGGGCTATCACTTGTAGGGTTAACCACTAGGTCGATGGGATACTCGAGCGTTCCCGCTTTATCGACCAAATCCTTGACTGAAGTCACGTGAGTATATCTGTCGAAAGCCATGACTCCCTCCTTTCGCGCTGCCGCAAATATGCCACATTCAATAAAAAACACCACTCATGCTACAGTGGCTCTGTTATGCGCAAGAAAGCACTTTCTCACTTCAAAAAAGCCGACCCAAAATTGTACGATCTCATCTTAAGTTTTGAAGAAATCTCCGACCTCTCTCCCGAAACTTCAGAAGATAGATTTTCTCGACTTTGCAGGATAATCGTTGGGCAACAGCTCTCGAGTAAAGCAGCACGTTCCATTTGGAACCGCTTTGAAGCATTGTTCCCCCGCAAGAAAGTAACTGCAAAAAAGATTTTAGAGATGGGCGATATTAAAATGCGCAGCGCGGGGCTAGCCGGCGCAAAAGTACGGGCACTCAAAGATTTAGCAGAAAAAGTAACCTCCCGCGAGGTTGTTTTGAAAGATATGCATGATCACAAAAACGAAATCGTGCATGAAAAACTCATCATCGTAAAAGGTATCGGCCCGTGGACAATCGAAATGTTTTTAATGTTTGTTCTTGGCCGCGAAGATGTATTTTCATACGGCGATTTAGGATTGCAAAAAGGATTCCAAAAATTGTACAGGCTCAAACAAAAGCCAACACAAAAACAAATGGAGCGTTTAACAAAAAAATGGACGCCGTATCGCACCTACGCCGCCTTAGCTCTTTGGAAACTTGCCGACACTAAATGAAATAATTTCCTCACCCTATTGGTTAACCAATAGAAACTTCATGTTCTCAAAAAAATTTTAGTTAGTGACGATTCTTTGAAAATGTTTCGATTAATCGAAACATTTTCTCGATCTAAAAACAGCGCGCCCGCGGGAAATACTCATTCCCGCGGACAATATCTCCTGACTATAACTTCCGGTCTCTCCACATACCCGGCCTTGGTAAACTCCTCCGCCATTCCGAGAGCTTCTCGCGCCCTCACCCTGGCTTGGTGCCATTTGTGCACATAATGACCACCGGGCATTATGCTATTGAGAGGTTTAATGACCAGTGGTGGGCCAACACTCGCAACTTCGTCGAGAAGCGCACCGTAAACACTGAAGCCATTTTCGAGCATGTGACTTTCTCCCTTTTTGCTGCCAAATCAAACCTACACAAAATTCCGTCTGTGCGCTACATCCTGCTTGGCGCCTTGATTCCGAGCAGCCACAGACCGTTTTTTAGTGTTTGAGCTACCGCTGCAGCAACTGCCACTTTTGCACCTGCTTTTTCAGTACCGTCGAGAATCTGCTCTTGTGCGTACCAAGAGTTAAATGTGCTCGCGAGTTCGGTCACATAGTTTGTAACATAGTGCGGTTCGTATTCTTTTGCTGAACGCGCTGCAATTTCTGGGAACCTCGTCAACAATCGCGCTAAATCACTCTTTTGAACATTATCGTTATTCATTTGAATATTCTCCGCCGCCGCTTTGTCTACCACTGCTTTTGCTCGCGCATACGTATATTGAATGTACGGTCCTGAATCACCTTCTACAGACAATGATTTATCAAAGTCGAAAACAATGTTTCTCCCTGTGGAAACTTTCATTATTGAGTATTTAATTGCTGCTACCGCAATTTGTTCTGCAATTTCATCTGCTTTCGATTCATCTTTTACTTGCTCGAGTGAACGAGGTAGCACGGCTTTCTTAACTTGGTCTATCAAATCCTCGACAAGTGGAACATTCCCATATCGTGAGGATATTTTCCCTCCAGAAAACTGCAATCTTCCGTGCTGTATATACTCTGATTTTTCTGCCCATTTCTTATCAATCATTTCCGCAGCTTTCTTAACTAATTGAAAATGCTGTTTTTGTTCAATGTCAGTCACAGTAATCGATTTATCAAAATCGTACTTAGAAAATTTAATTTCTAAGAGACCTATATCTTTTCCAAGATACGTTGAAAATCCTGCAGAATTTACAAACACATTATCGAATAGGCCGTACCGTGAACCATAAAAAACCACAGCTCCTTCAGACTCTTCAAACACACTTGGCACATTCTTATGAACAATCTCCTGCCCCTTTTGTGCCGCTTCTGATTCAAAAATTAAATCTCCCTGCGCAATATCTGACCCAAGACGTTTCGTGATGTATTTAAAGTAATTAAGAGAAACTTCTTTCCCCTTATTATAAACATCGAACGCTTTCCCTGGATTTTTTTCGTAAATGTCTTTGTTTATGTTGTCTATCGCGTTTTTGTCCTCTGGAACCTCCTCGTAGGCTTTTACTCCTTTTACATACGCGTCTCCCAGATCATTTATGACAAACTCTTTTTTATCTTGTAGCGCCCATACAGCTTTTGCAATTCCTGGAGACACATCCGACGGATATGAAATTGCGGTAACCTCAGCTCCAGCATTCTTTGCCAAACGAACAACTGACTCGCCGATTGAATTATTTACTAAATGACCAATGTGAAATGGTTTAAATAAATTCGGCGAACTGTGCTCGATAAGTAATTTTTGTTTAGCGTATGATTCGTTCTTTCCCCACTCCTCTTTCTTTTTTAAAATCTCCCCGATATTTTCCGAAAGATAATCTCCTGCAAAATGGAAATTAATAAATCCTGGGCCCGCAATGTCTATCTTTTCAATACCATCAATTTCGCCAAGAATTCCAACTATTTCTTCTGCTAATTCCTTGGGATTCTTCCCCATATCTTTGGCATACTTCATCGCCACATTGCACGAAAGATCACCATGGGTGATGTCCGAAGGATATTCGATTTCAATCTCTGGATCAGAAACACCCGCATTTTGAGCGGCGACTGCCAGAGTCTCTCGTAATTTCTTCTGCATATATAAGATGTATTGTAGCCCGCCTTCAGAAATATTGAAGCCCGGGCGCGCTCATGCGCCCGGGCCTTGTCTCGTCACTTGATCTTGAAGTGTTTCGAAAGTCGCGGCCCGGTTTGATCGGTATAGTTTGACCGAGCTTGCCTGTACGGGACCAATGGCTCCGCTGCCATGTACTCATATCGAACTCTTCCGATCACTCTACGATCCCGAAACAACTCACCTTCAAACGTCGTTACCTCGAGCGTTATGGGCGCCCCTTTTCCAACGCCCCATCCTGCATCGAAAAATCCGGCGGAATGGTTGCGAAACTCACCAAACCGCGGATCAATGGCTCGCAATTCAGAAGAATAGGCAGGAGGCACTACCAGGTGTTCGTAGGTGCTCAGGATTGCCAATGTACCTTCGCGTATAGCAACACATCCATTGCGTACTTCCAGTCGGGTGAAAAAATCTTCTGGATCATAAAATCCCACCTTCCCATAATCCAGAACTTTTTCGATTCCTCGGCATTCCCACCCGACCGTTTCTCCTGACAAATCAATAGACAGGAGAACCGAGTCGGCGTGTAGACGAGCATCAGCAAAACCGATTTTCTTGCCATCGGGCGTATAGAGTAGACCTTTGCTGATTTCCTTTTTCATCTGCTCAGGAGAAACAAACGCCTTGCCGGTGAAAAGTCTGAACTGAGAAATTGCCTGCCTTGGAGAAAGAAGAATTGGAAAAGATTTTGGCTCTACCAGAATCCACACCTCACCTTCCCACTCCAAATTTTCTGGACCGCGCATTGCATCGTACATGTCACTACCATCTGCGACAATCCTGCTCAACAGACCAATGCGTCCAGCCGACGATTTGGGATTGGCATATCCATACATGCCTGCGGGAAGTCGCCAGCGCCCTTCAGCTCGAATTAGATACTTCCTTCCTACCTCCAAAGGGCTGCGCAAATCATGAGGAGTACCACCAACCGTCTTGATGAGTGGACGTACCCGCTCTCCTCGCTGAGGCAAAAACCTCGCCTCTAAGCGAAACACTTCACTCGAGAGAGGGATATCAACTGATGAGGGATTCACATAACTCGAATCCACATCTCGTATGAATTCCTCTCCGAGAAGATTTCGGAGCATGAAGTCGGGCAACACGCCTGTGCGAGAAACCTTCTTACCATTGGACATGTGTCCATCCTTTCATTATTTGATCCAGTGTACTTGTACTACGTACGTATAGAAACAGCAAATGAAGTGCCGGAGGCGCATGAGCGCCTCCGGCAATCTTTCACACCGCGACCTGAGCCGCGATATGTGGATGAGCAAGATACCCAGAGAGACTAAAATCTTCGAACTTGAAGTCGTCGATCTCTTTCACTTCTGGGTTCAGTCGCATATTTGGCAACGGGAATGGATCCCGCCGCAATTGTTCCTGAGCTTGCTCTAGATGGTTCAGGTAGATATGCACGTCGCCGCCTGTCCAGACAAACTCGCCTGGCTGATATCCCGTCACCTGCGCCACCATCATCGTCAGGAGCGCGTAGCTCGCGATATTGAACGGCACGCCGAGAAATACATCGCACGAGCGCTGATACAGTTGGCACGAAAGCAGACCTTCTGCAACATAGAACTGGAAGAGCACATGACATGGCGGAAGCGCCATGTCGTAGATATCTGCCGGATTCCATGCCGTCACAATGAGTCGACGAGAATCCGGCTCGTCACGAATCTGCTCAATCACCTCCGCGATTTGGTCAATCGAACGTCCACTTTGGACCGGCCACGAACGCCACTGATACCCATAAACCGGCCCAAGATAGCCGTTGTCATCGGCCCACTCGTTCCAGATACGAACGCCGTTGTCGTTGAGGTATTTGATATTGGTATCACCCCTTAGAAACCACAGAAGCTCGTGGATCATGGACTTCATGTGTATTTTCTTGGTGGTGACCAACGGAAATCCTTTGGCAAGATCAAATCGCATCTGGTGCCCGAAAATGCTCAAGATCCCCGTTCTGGTGCGATCTTCTTTTTCCACCCCCTCTTCGAGCACTTTTCGCATAAGGTCAAGATATTGGCGCATAGCCAGTACTCCCACTTGTTGTTTTCCTACCCTTACAATACCAGCATGGAAAGTGCTCTCAATATTGAAAGTTTGACTTTTTCTGCTGTGAACATAAGCTCGGACTAGAACATTAGCAGAATAGGAGGTTGGCCATGACCCGACCACTGAAAATTATCGTCGCCGTCGGCCGAGGGGGAGAAATCAATTACAGAAATTCTCTACCTTGGGAACGAATTCCACGAGACATGGACCACTTCCGGTCTCTCACGAAAGATTCAACGGTCATCATGGGGCGGGGAACTTTCGAGTCTATAGGATGCAGGCCGCTTCCTTGTAGGGAAAACTTCGTAATCTCTCGAACACTCTGTGGGATAGAGGGTATTCGCATAATTTCCTCTCTGCAGGAAGCTCTGCATATCGCAACTTTTGAAGAAACCTTCCTCATCGGCGGCCAGGAATTATTCAGGCAGGCACTCGTGAGCGATTGGGTAAGTGAGGTATACCTTACGAGAGTTCATGCAGAATTTCCGCGAGCAACCGTGTTTTTCCAAGAAAAACTCATGTACGGGCGATTCACGGACGATACATCTTTCTTGGTAGACGATGGGGACGACGGCGGCTACGATGTCACCTACCATCGCTACGTTCGCATTGCATGACACGAAAACACCCGCGGGGATTTACATCCCCGCGGGCGCCTTCTTTTTTGATTCACCTAACAAATATCTCACAAGATCGATTGATGTTCCCTAAACCACATCGATTCCTTACAGGAACTGTACACCTTGTGGATATTTCCTTCGCACTTCGCACTCAAAAATATCTCACAAGGTCGATCGATGTTCCCTAAACCACATCGATTCCTTACAGGAACTGTACACCTTGTGGATATTTCCTTCGCACTTCGCACTCAAAAATATCTCACAAGGTCGATCGATGTTCCCTAAACCACATCGATCCCCATTGAACGAGCGGTGCCGGCAATAATCTTCTTTGCCTGCTCCATGTCAGTAGTGTTTAAGTCTTCCATCTTCTCTTCTACAATTTCTTTAAGCTGCTGCTGTGTTACTTTTCCAACTTTTGACGACTGGGGTTTACCAGATCCTTTGTCTTTAGAAATTTTCTTTAGGAGCAACCGCGATGCTGGCGGCTTCTTCATAATGAAATCGAAGCTTCGATCGTCGTATACGTTCATCAACACAGGAATAATGTCGTTTCCTAGTTCGCGTGTTTTTTCGTTGAATTGGTTTACGAACTCACCGATATTGATACCCGCTGGACCTAGCACCGTTCCAACAGGAGGTGCTGGCGTTGCTTTACCAGCTTGAATTTGCAATTTAATTTGTTTTGTTACTTTTTTAGCCATATATATATTAGATTCTCTGTACCTGATCAGCCTCGAGCTCCACCGGAGTCTCTCTACCGAACATAGGCACCATTACCTTAACCTTTCCGCGCTCTTCGTCAATCTCTCCCACCTTTCCTTCCAAGTCCTTAAACGGCCCGTCAATAATTAGAACTGCGTCATCAACGACAAGGTCAATTGTGTGCTTTACAGTATCTGCCTGCATGCGAGAGAACATTTTCTTCACTTCTTCTTCTGAAAGCGGTACTGCCTGGTTTGCGGTGCCAACAAAACCTGTTACCTGCGGCGTGTTACGTACCACTGACCATGCGTCGTCCGTTGCCACCATGTCCACTAGCACGTAACCGGGGAATACTTTTTCTTTTGTTTCCACTTTCTTACCACCCTTCACTTTAATTTTCTTCTCAATAGGCACTACTACGTCAAAGATTTTATCTTTCATTCCATAAGACTCCACTCGCTGTTTTAAGTTACGCGCCACTGCATCCTCATATCCTGAGTAAGTGTGTATTGCGTACCATTTCCTTTCGTCGCTGTGTGCTTGCTTATTCATACATTACTTACTAATTTGTTTCTGTAGTAATGTCGACTGGCACTCCATTTTCATCTACTGCTTGGGCAGAAAAGTCGAGACCTTCTGGAAGATTGAGCTCATTACCAGAATCAGTTGTTGTTGCTGTCTGCTGAGTCTCTAAACCAACTACGCTCTGCAACGCTCTTGTGAAAAGAAAGTCAAAGAATCCTAAATACATCGCCGTAATGAGAGAAAGTACTATTACAAGTATAGTGAACACGGCTGTTTGCCGATGCGTTGGCCATGCAACATGCTTCATCTCTGAGCGAGTGTCATTAATGTATTTAAATAGTCCCATACTGTTTATTGTACATCCAATTTTAAAACCCCTTTCGGGGCTTGAATACAGGGCCATAATACCCACACGAACGCACCTAGTCAAGCCCCAACATCTTCTATCGATATACGGATTTAAACACCCTCATGAGCTCCTTCGCTCGAGCGTTCGTGGAGAGAGTGTACCTCACCATTTGGCCGTCGCGTACCCCATCTACCACCGCACTGGTTTCTAATTTGGCCAATTGATGACTTATCGCAGAATGCGTCATTTTGAGCTCCTCTGCAATTTCGTATACATACAGTCCTGTCGCATTTTTCGAAAGCAGTAGGAGTACTTTGCAACGAGTTGGATCTCCCAAAATCGCAAACGCCCCTGCAGTATCTGCTATTTTATCGTGTATCGCCATATGAATATATGCTCAATTATTCATACATTACTAATATGCCGCCGATTTGCAAATCGGAGGCATATCTCACCACACACTCTTATTTTTTCAAGAATTACCGAATTTCGTACGTTACATTGACCTGCGAAACTATCTTGTTCTCACCAACTGGTAAATCTGGTGCAATCATTTTTTGTTCTGACACATCAAAAGAGGATTCTCTGGCGAAATTATATGGCTGAGGATACCCGCCTTCGTTTTCGTAAAATCCAACAACGCGTACAATATCTACTCCCAAATCACGTGCGAGAGTTTCTGCCTTTGCTTGCGCATCGGCTATTGCCATTGCCCTAGCACTTGCTCGAAGTGTATCTTCATCATCAATAGTGAATGTTAGTCCACTTACATTTGTCGCCCCCAGAGATCCGACTTCTGCAAGGATTGCTCCCGCCTTTTCAGTATCTCGAACTTTTACTCTAAGGGATTGCGTTACCTCAAACCCGACGAGCTCGCGCGAGCCTGAGCTTACTATTCGATTACCAGTTGTGGTTTCGCGATACTCATACCGCGGATATACATTGTAGTCCGCTGTCTTAATGTCTCTTTCCTCTACCCCGTTTTCACGCAGCTTTGCAATGATGGCATTCGTTTTTTCTGCAGCTGCACGCTGTGCGTCTGCAACATCCTTCGCTTCTTCAGTTACTGAAACACTAAAGGTCGCAATGTCTGGAACGGCAAATACTTCACCCTCCCCAGAGATATTAATTGTGTTTGCAGCGGAAATACCAGCTCCAATGTACTTATATTCTCTAAAACCCTTAAATGCAGCCACAAAAGCAAGTAGTGCCAAAGCAATAAGTGCTGCTGTTGCAGCTTTCACCACCATAGATGGCGGTACAATATATAACTCTCGTTTATCTATATCCATACTTTAATATGAAAATCTCCTAAAATTACTAATAAACAGCAACATCAGTATATCACTGCTTATTTAACTAGACGCGCCTACTTCATCTTTATTACACACTTACAACTGCACCTCTTTCAGAGTCGTTTTTTGAGAAACGTCTACTATCTCAAACCTAACCCTACCAATTGTCTGGCCAAAAGAAGTTGTCACGTTTACTCGCCACTCTCCCTCAAAAAGGTTGTTTTTGTTCGTATACCCTCTATATCCTTCATCTCTACCACCTGCAATTCCGAAAGAAAATGTACCTGCTGGAATCCACCTGAGCTTCTTTTCATCAAAATATTCCCATTCATGCAGAATATTAGTTTCAAGTTTTGTGGGAGCAAACACTGCAGAGTAAACATATATAGATTCGTTACCAACCCGATGAATCGTGTGATTATATGACTCATAAAATTTGTACCACGGAACTTCTTCCTCGAAAGCCGCATACCCTTCTCCGTCTCTTTCGATCGCATGATATACACCAGCGTCTTTTAAAGACAGCGGGAGAGGCGGGATCGCATCTATAAAGTACAGAACATTAAATAGCACGAAAATAACAGCTGTAATCCGCGCAATCGGAATTTTTGTGCTTTGAATCTTCTCTGGAATCACCCACGAAAGACCGTACAGAAACCCAGCAAATAACATGACGCTCACCAAGCCGCTAAGCACGAACACCCACGGCCCTATATGTCCGAGCAGAGTTGGGAGAGAGAAAATAGCGAAAGAGAAAATAGCTATGAACAAAATAGCTACCTGAAAACGAAATCTGGAATACTGATGTTTAAACCTTTCGTTCACCACCAGAAGTCCAATTAAAAACAAAACAAATACCCAGCTCGATATAACCGAAGCGCTTCGGCTGTAGAAAACAAAATATCCGCTAAAGAGTCCTCCGAATGCGAACTGAACGATGAGAGATAACCATGGGTATATTCGCAAGATTATTGCGTTTTGAGATCCTTTTATTGAGACAATGTTCAAAAGTGCTATACCACTTGCCGCCAAGAGCAAATAACTCAGCAAAACAAGGTTATCAAACCAGAGATCAATTCTCGTAAGGGTAAGGTTATCTATGACGAAACCTAGAAGAAAAGCTCCTGCTGTGAGGTACTTTTCGTACAACGTGAGCCACTGTCCAAACACAACAAACCTGTCTCGCATAAAACGAGTATACCATTGTCTTTTTTACTTTAGTTTAGAGCCCAAACCCGATGTACACGAGATACACACCTACTATAAGAACAACGATTGCGAGCCCGCGCACGTCAGAATCATTTTTCAAAAACGGTTTGAAAATATTCTCTGTAGCATTTGGTGCAAACACTATTAAAATACCTTTAAGAAGGGTTAGCCAAGCAATAGCCGACACTACGGCCGCTGGTGTTGTCGTCCATACGTTGTGAATCATAGTAAGAAAAAGCCCAATTATCACAACAAACATTCCAATACTGTATGTGAGCAACCTGCTCTTTCCGATCTCGTACACCATCTTGCGTGCTTCTTCTGGACGAATTAGTATAAATAACCCTTTTACGATAAGTACAAGCCCGAAGAGTTGAGCTAAAAATAATGTGAGTGCCATGGGAGAAAGTATACTCCCGACTACTCACCGCCTGTGCAATATCTAAAGAGAGTTGTGGAAAATTGTATCTGGAGTTTTTCGCCTCTTAAGAAGATTTGGGCTTGGACGCTTTATCAATAATTTTCTGTCGCAATTTCCAGCTGTTGCCGTGGCCGATGAGGCCGAGATACGACTGCACCATTTCCTCTTTCCCATCCTTTGCCTTTATATTTTATGAAAAAATTTAGCCCTGCTCCGACGGAGCGGAACAGGGCTAAGGGCTAAGTTCAAAGGGACTGAAGTCCCGAGGATCTTAGTGTTGAGAACTGACTTGCGACACGGCGAACGCGAACCCGCGGTCACGACCCCACCCGCTGTCAGGCCAATCGCTGCACGCGCTGAGCCAGCGACCAACGCCGTGACGGCTCGCGCTCAGCAAGACCGGACCGCCGTCGGAGTCGTTGATGGGTTCGTGCATGGCAACGATCCAGATCAGCCCCATGGCTTCGATCTCCTTGTCCGTGAACTTCTCACGGATGAGGCAGGCCAGTTCGGCGTTAGGCTTCGAGAGCTTGCGCTTGTCGGCTTCGGCGCGAATCTTCTTCGTGATCCGGTCGTTGTCCTCGAAGAGCATGCCCTTGAGAACGGCGACTTCGGTCGTCACGCCGCTCGTCGGCTTGAAGTCCGGCGAGCGAAGCACCTGCTTGGCGTAGTCTCCGACGCGGAAACCGTTGCCCTCCAGACGCTTGATCCAGTCTTCGCCGGTCGTGCCATCGCTGGTGACCGAGAAGTAGATGACGCCGTCTTCCTCGCGCCACGAACGGGTCGGTTCGGAAACCGAGAGTTCGTCGCGGAGAAAACGAAGCGCCATGTCGTGGCCACCGAGCTTCTTGACGATAGCGTTGAGTTGGCCGGCGGTAAGTCCGGCGGATGCGAATTCTGTGCTCATGATTGTATCTCCTTGGGCTAATTTGCCCGTTTTCGTTTTCCTCTAATCCGAGGAGGAACCATGGCCTGTGTGGTCAT
>Ga0210057_1000390_pt1 | contig 73629 bp, 67 predicted proteins | sample CryGeyCG2114_010_2_FD_183968 | JGI IMG/M metagenome (GOLD analysis project Ga0210057, IMG submission 183968) | Groundwater microbial communities from aquifer - Crystal Geyser CG10_big_fil_rev_8/21/14_0.10 (SPAdes) (version 2) | ecosystem: Environmental > Aquatic > Deep subsurface > Groundwater ...
CCACCTCCCGGCTAATGGCGCTTACCTCCCGACCTAACCGATTGGCAATTACAGAGAGATTATCCCCAGCCCACAGGCCATTGCTAATCTCCTCTCGCTCCTCCAAGGTTAAACGACTGTATTTTTTTATAATTACAAAACCTTAATGTTCTTAAAATCATTTTAAGGTTTTGCGTTAGTGATTTGAACTCAGGTCAAGATTAATTGCTAAAAATGAAGAAATTCAGTATAATTTATTTATATTAAATGTCATCCCGCACTTAATGCGGGATCCAGGTTCTAGATTCCGGATCGCCCTAACGTAGTGTCCGGAATGACAAGGAAGACGATGAAAGCATCTGAACTCCGACAAAAATATTTAGATTTTTTTAAGTCCAAAGGGCATACTGTGATTCCATCAGCTTCTTTGGTCCCGGAAAACGATCCGACCGTATTATTTACAACAGCGGGCATGCATCCGTTGGTCCCTTATTTATTGGGGGAAAAACATCCGGGAGGAAAAAGGCTTGCTAATGTCCAGAAATGCATTCGTACGGGCGACATTGAAGAAGTGGGAGATAAGATTCACGTCACCTTCATAGAAATGTTGGGCAACTGGAGTTTGGGTGACTATTTTAAAAAAGAAGCGATTGAAATGAGCTGGGAGTTTTTAACAGATAAAAAATGGATGGGAATTGATCCAAAGCATTTGGCTATAACTTGTTTCGGCGGTGATAAACGTGTGCCGCAGGTTCCAAAAGACGAAGAGTCGGCTAAGGTTTGGATGTCCTTGGGTGTGCCAAAAGAAAGGATAGCCTTTTTGGAAGGTGGAGTTTTGGAGCAACAGCATAACTGGTGGGGTCCGGCAGGTCTTACCGGCCCTTGTGGACCGGACACAGAAATGTTTTATTGGTCAGAGCATTCGGTAGAGCCGCCAAAGAAGTTCGATCCCAAAGACGAGAGGTGGGTGGAGATATGGAATGACGTGTTTATGCAGTATAATAAAAATGCGGAAGGTGAGTACGAGCAATCGAAACAAAAAAATGTGGATACCGGTATGGGTTTTGATCGCATGTTGGCGATGATGAACGGAGCTTCTTCGGTTCATGATACGCAACTTTTTAAGCCGTTGTGGGATGTTATCGGAAAGTCGCAGGACATAATGACTAACGATGAAGTTAAAAAAGCCCGGATTGTTTTGGACCACGTGAGAGCCTCTGTATTTTTAGTTTCGGATGGAGTTGAGCCTTCGAACAAAGACCGAGGATATATTTTGCGCAGACTTTTGCGTCGGGCGATGGTCAATGCGCGTTTGTTAGGGCTCCGGTCGCATTGGATGAAGTCGCTCGTGGAAAAAGTAATCACAGTCTACGACGAACCTTATCCCGAGCTGGTTGAAAAATCAAAAAAGATTTTTGAAGTGATTGAGGGCGAAGAGCAGAAATTTGGAAAGACTTTGGAGAAAGGGTTGAAGGAATTTGAACGATCAATCTCTCAATCATCATCGCCTTCACCTTCACCTTCTTCTTCACCCGACCCCCTAATCTTTACAGGTAAAGACGCTTTTGACCTTTATCAATCTTACGGTTTTCCATGGGAGCTGACACGCGAGCTGGCGGAAACAAGTGGTTTAGATGTTAATAAAAAAGAGTTTGAAAAAGAATTTAAAAAGCATCAAGATTTATCTCGGACTGCTTCGGCCGGCCGTTTTAAAGGAGGGCTTGCTGATCACACCGAAGAAGTAATTCGTCTCCACACCGCAACGCACCTTATGAATGCCGCCTTACGAAAAGTTTTGGGTGATCATGTTTGGCAAAAGGGGAGCAATATTACCAAAGAACGAACTCGGTTTGATTTTACTCATCCTCAAAAAATAACACCGGAAGAAAAGGAAAAAGTTGAGAAACTGGTAAACGGGTGGATTGAAAAAGATTATCAGGTGAAAAAAGAGATAATGCCTCTTGAGAAAGCAAAAGCAACCGGAGCTTTGGGGGTGTTTGGGGAAAAGTATGCGGACGAAGTCAGTATTTATACCGTTTACGATCCAAAAACAGAAAAGATTATCAGTCGAGAGTTTTGTGGCGGGCCTCATGTTGAGCACACCGGAGTTATTGGAAAGTTTCGGATTAAAAAAGAAGAAGCAAGCAGTGCGGGAGTAAGAAGGATTAAAGCAGTCGTGGAATAAAAACCCTATTTAGGCATCGGGTTACCTAAAAACCATCCAGACAAGCTTGCAAATGACCGCAACTGAATCGACTGTCCTATCAAGGATAGGGCCGTAGCCGTACAGTGAGTCGGTCAGCCAATGGTTATAGATATGTGGCACGAGTATAGCATCTGTCCTTCTTCGATAAATTTTATCTATCAAAATATTTTGTCAAAATGAAAATTAAATTACCGTTTACAAAAAAAGAAAAACAATCTCAGAAAAATACCCCGGCGCTGGTGTTCGATTTTGGTACCGAATCGGTTAAAGTCTTGCTTTGTAATTACGTTGAGGACAGGGTAGAAATTTTGGATGGCGCCAAGGTTAAATATAATCTGGGCGGAATTAATCTGGACCAAAATTTTTTATCGCAAAATTTAGTGGAGCAGCTTTCCGGCCCAGTAAAATCTTTAATAGACAAAAGTAAAAACCCGGTTAAGCTAGCCGTGATTGGAATCGGGGGTTTGACGGTGGAAGGGTATACTTCCAAGATTAATTATCGAAGAGTAAATGAAAATAAAGAAATAACTGAAACGGAATTTAAAGAAATTTTGAAAAGAGTGGAAGAACGTGCCGATCAGATTATGAGGAAAACGATTGCTTGGGAAACCGCGGAAAGCGAAGTAGTGGCGCTAATATCTTCGGAGGTTTTAGATATTTCTTTGGGAGGTTATTCCATGGCAACCCCTGTTGGTTCAAACGGTGAAAAATTATCTTTCGTCGTTTACAATTCTTATACTAAAGAGAAGAATTTAAAAACAATCGTAGAAACCGTAAAAAATCTCGGGTTACAAGTGGTCAGTGTAACAGTGGATTCTTATGCGGTCATGAGAGTAGTTGTGGATAGTCAAGGAGAGAGCGTTTCCGCCGTAGTGCTTGATATAGGAGCAAAAACCACTGATGTTGGAATTATTGACGCGGGGAGGATTTTGGGGCACGCAGGTTTGGATTTGGCCGGGAGTTCATTTACCCAGTCGATCGCAGAAGAGTTACATAAAGAAATCCCAGAGGCCGAGGCCGCCAAATTTGCGTTTGCTAGTGCCAAGCTTGATGGGGATATTATGAAAGAGGTTCGAGGTGCGGTGGCTTCTGATTGTAAAGTTTTTGTGTCTGGAGTAGAATTGGTATTGAAAGAGTTTCCCGGATTGAGCGGAATTCCTGACAAAGTTTACTTGGTTGGGGGGGGAAGTTTGCTACCCGGAATTATCGCGGGGTTGCAGTCGTCTACTTGGGGAGAATCCGGAGAATATGAGTCTTGGTTGCGCGCTGACAATTTGCTACCGAAAGACATCGAGGGTTTTGTCGATCTGACCGGGCAATTGAATTCCTCGGCGGATGTTCCAATTTTGTCCGTAGCATTAGATAGTATAGATTTATTTACAGGATAATTTAGAAAATCCATTTATGGCAAAAGCGATATTTTTAGATTATAGCGAGGAAGTTGTTGCGGTTTTGCAAAAAATAAAAAGAGCCGGCGAAGACGAGGTGATTTTAACCGTGCCAAAAGGTGCAAGGGTTTTTCGCAGTTTGACCGGGTTAAAACTTTTATTGAATCAATCAAGTAAGCTTGGAAAAAAAATATCGATTGCCACCGCTGACGACCGTGGGAGAGTTTTGGTAAAACGCGCCGGGATTTCACTTTCCATGGAAGTTCCGTCAGGCTTGGCTGTCACGCCAGTCGGTACGAAAAATGCGCGAAGAAGAATGGGTGATATTGTAAAACGTCCTCCAAAAAAAGAGGAACCTCCACCCCCAGTTCCAGAACCTCCGGATCACCAAGAAGAAAAAGAACTTTCTGATTTAATAGGCCCAAACGAAGAAGCAACAGAAATAAAAATTCCTAAACCGGTCAAAATCCCGTTAGGAAGCTATAAATATCCGATAATCACTACCGGAGTCGTTATTGCGGCTCTGGCGATTTTAATATTTTATGTGTTACCTGTGGCAACTGTTGCCGTTACAGCTCGCCTAGAGCCAATTTCTCGCGATTTAGAGATCCTGGTGGACAGTCAAGCAACAGTATCAAATTTGCAGAATCTATCTGTTCCCGGAAGAAGGTTTTCCGAGGAATTAAGTTTTACCGATAATTATCAAACAACAGGAATAAAAAAGGTTGGAGAAAAAGCTTCCGGGTTTGTGACGCTTTATAATTTTTCAAATAACAATCTAATTTTACGGTCAAATACTACTCGATTGGAAGTTAATGGGAAATCTTACAATTTTTTGCAGGATTTAGGACGAGTTAATCCAACAAGGTTGTTGCCAAACGGAGAAGTTGACCCAAGCTCATTGAACGATCCTTTTCCGATAGTCGCGGACGGTCCGGGTACGGATTTTAATCTGTCTGAAGGAACCCGATTTGAGGTAATAAACGAAGTGTTTGGGTATCAGCCGGAGATTTTATACGCGGTCAATGCCAACCCTGTGTCTGGTGGAAGTGATAAAGAAATAAAAGTGCTTTCCGAAGAGGATATTTCTGCCGCTCGGGCGAGCACTACCCGGGCACTCATAAAAAAGCTTGAAGTAGATTTACAAAATAAAATTTCTAAAAATACTCGACTAACAGAGACGGCTTCTAGCGTAGAAGTTTTGGAAGAGTTTGTAAATTTCGAGGTTGGAGCGGAAACTGACTCTTTTGAATTGTCGCAACGGGTAATGGTTAACGCGCTTTTATATAACGAGTCAGAAGTGAAAGATTTGATGGTGGAACGCGTGATTCGTCAGTTACCTGAAAATAAAATATTGCTTGAGACTATTGAGTTGACCACGGAATTTGTTTCGTTGGATTTATCCGCCGGTGCCGGTACCCTACGTGCCCATCTTGATTCGGCTGTGCAATATCAGATCGACAGTGATTTTTTGAAACGCGGTTTACCCGGAAAAACTGAAAATGAAGTTAAGGAAATATTACTTTCTCGGCCAGAAATTCAGGGAGTGGAAGTGGGGCTTTCTCCTTTTTGGGTAAAAAAAGTCCCACGATTTGAAAGCAAAATCGATTTTAAAGTTGTTGAATAGGGCATTGATTAACCGGCTAGGATTTCTTTGCTGAGTTCGCTATGTTTATCCGCCCTTCCTCACCAGCCAGCTCTTTCTACGAAAGAGCCTCACGCACCCTCTCCCGCGAGGGAAGCGGGGAAAAATTGAGAATCCTTATGAAAAAAATTGTTGTAATTTCTCTTGGAGGATCTTTGGTCGTACCGGGCGACATTGATGTTTTGTTTTTGAAAAAGTTCAAAGCATTTATTTATAAAAATTTAAAAAAGTGGCGCTTTATTATTGTTGTCGGTGGTGGCCGGACCAATTCCCGCTACAATAAAGCGGCAAAATCTTTTGGGGTCAAAGACCCTGACAGTTTTGATTGGATTGGGATATATACTACTTGGCTAAACGCGCAGCTTGTCAGGACATTGTTTTTAGATAACGCAGAGAGCTATATCCTAGCTAACCCTTATAAGAAAATAAAATTCACAAAACCGATTTTACTGGCCGGAGGGCATGTCCCGGGTTCGTCTACCGATTTAAGTGCCGCAGTTTTGGCTAAGACACATAAAGCGCACGAACTTATCAATTTGTCCGATATCAAATATGTTTACGATAAAGACCCTTCTAAATATCGTTCGGCGAAACCGTTGAAAAAACTGAGCTGGAAAGATTATCGAAAAATTATCGGATCCAAATGGACTCCTCGGTTAAATTCGCCTTTTGATCCGACCGCGGCAAAATATTGTCAAAAAAATAAGTTAAAAGTAGTAGTTGCAGCCGGAAGAGATTCAAAAAATTTACAAAACATTTTAAACGGGAAGAAGTTAAAAGGAACGGTTATTGAATAAGCAAGCAATAAACAAAAAAAGCAACCCTTTCATCAAAGGGTTGCTTTTTTAAGTTAAACAGGACTTGCGGGTTTGCCGCCGCAAGGGATTGGCCAATTTCTTCCCCGGGATCAAGTGATCAAGTTCCGGGTTGGTTCAATCCCGGAACTCCTATTAAATAAAAAAAAGAGTAGCCGAGCTCTCAAAGATATAAGGATTTTATCCGTCTCCCAGCCGGATCCTTGGCTTCGGCGGGTATCAGGAGATTCCTTAATCGTTTGGTCGGGGGAGGTTTATTGTTGTTATTTTAAAAAACAAGCTAATTCAGATTACGAAAAAATTTCATACTTCTAAGTATCGAACTTTTACGTAAGGAGAGATTTTTGATGATTTTTTAAACGCTAAAAATTTAGAAATAGAAGTGGCACAAAAAAGCCTTCTCTAGTAAGAAGGCGTTTTTTTAAACAAGGTTCAAAGTTACAAATTATAAAGTTTGATTTTTATAATTCAGAGCCTATCTAATCCTATAAATAAATATCGAATTGCCGATTTTGGCGTAAGGCTCCTGGTCGCGCAGCCAATCATAGTCTTGCTGGCCGTACAACTCGTGATACCAGCGGGCATTTTGTAGGAAAGTCACCGATACGGCAATCCAGCCTTTTGTCGGCCCGTCATTAACTTGGTATCTTTCATAAACCGAATTGTCGCAGTTATACCCGCTTGCGTTTTTTATTAGTTTCCCGGTTTCGTCGAATTTTCTTAAACACATATAATATTTCGGCTCGCCGCCGCCAAAGTAGTCGAGTTTTATTTTATCGATTTCCGGGTGGTCTTTTAGCCAGTTGCTAAACCGTTTTAAATCTTGTCCCCAGTCAACATTGGAGTCGGTAAAGTAAAGATATGCGTTTCCCGAGCCGCCGATAATTTCGTTGTAATAAGAAATATAAGAGGGGAAGGCAAGCACCGAGGAAAGCGCGAACCAAACTACGATCACCGTAAGAAAACCGTTTGCAAGCAGTTTTCCGGACGTGGTTTTAAAATTCTCGAGGAAACGCAGAGAACGTTTGGAAACTAAAACATAAATAAGCGGTAAAATCGGGAAGAGGTGGCGGATTCCAAGATTTAGATTGCCAGTTATTGAAATAAGCGCGTAATAGAGAATAAACAGGAAAAATATAATTTCCGTCAGATAGTTTTTGGCGTAAGTTTTTATATCGACCCAGAATTTTTTTACTTTCGCCTTTGGTGGTCCTTTTTTAGAAAGGATTTTGAGCTTTGCTTGTATCGCGTCTCTAAAAAGCAGAATAGAGCTAAGCGCGACAAATAGTAAAAACGACAAAGGCGTTTTTAAAAGATACGAAACAGGGAAGTAAAGCTTAAAACTTTGGTTGGTTACTTCACCCAAAAAGAAAGTCGTGTTTCCGCCAGCAACCCTCCCAAAAACCATGGTAACGCCCAAAATATACTGTGTGATTGCTTTTAAAAACGGTGTTCTCGAAAGGGTTAAAAGCGTATTTCTAACAATATCCGGGTAACTGGCTGTTACAGTTTGGATAAGTTCCGCTTGTTTTTCTTGGGGAAAGTTCAGTGTGTGGAAAATATAAAAAATCCAAACGACCAACATCGAACCAGCCATCATAAAAATATACGGTAATCCAAAACTCAAAAACTTTTTCCAAAATTTATTTTTTAAACTTTTTAACTCGAACAATTTAACTTGCAGAGGCTCTTTCGCGCTTATGCAAGCGATCGCAAAAATTCCGAAATAAAAAGGGACCAGTGTGACGGAAGAAAATTTGGTGATATGGGCGGAAGCGAGCGCGAGCGTCGCCAAAATAAAAGTCCTAGTTGATGGGTATTTCAAAAAATACGCGAGTGAAGCAAGCGCCAAAAAAGTAAACGCCGCGATTCCCATGTCGGTTGTGACCAGGTGCGAGTGGCCTAAAAAGTTTGGCGATAGAGCAAAAAAGAAAGTTGCCAGTAACGCGACGCTGGTTCCAAAGAACTTTTTAGAGAACAGATAAATCATCAAACCGAAAAGTACTGATAGTAACAGTAGCGGCAGTCGGGAGAAAAATAATACCAGGTCCGGGTTGTTGCCGTAGTGATAAAGAAAATGCCAGCCCGATTCCCATTGTCCGTTCACGTCTTCGGTCCAGCTGATATGATCTTTGGGAAATTCCACATCGGTAAGCAATAAAGGCGCGCCAGCTAAATCTTTCAATAACGGGGGGTGTTCCGGGTTTAGCCGGAAGTCGCTATAAGCCACATAACTGTAACCTGCCGGAATATGCGCGATTTCGTCGACAACTGCCGAATCTCCAAGCATTGTAAAAAGCCCCAGACTAAATTTCGCCAGGAGGATTACAATTACCAGCAGTCGGCTGTGGTTTAGAATAAATTTGCCCATTTAAAATCTGCTTGAAAAAAATGCCAGTTTTTTGTACAATACCAGTATTCAATGACAATATTTTTTCAAATTAAATCAGGGTATTTGTGGACAAAGCAAGTAGTTTTGTCTTTTTTTCGAAGTGATTTTATTTCTGACAGATGGCAACGTTATCCACTACTGGTTGCCCTTCTTATTAATATTATAATGTGGATAGTAATCATAATCAACATCAAAGCGCAAGATAAGCCAATCCCTCTCCATGCGAATGCTTTTTATGGGGTAGAATTAGTCGGTTCTGGATTTCGGTTTTTCTTTCTTCCATTGATCGGTTTGGTTGTAACCGGGATCAACACTATTATTTCATATTACATCTTCCGGTTTGATCAATTGTTGCCTTCCATTATCAATTTTTGTTCCGCGGTTTTGCAAGGATTGTTGTTTATCGCCACCTTAAACATTGTATTCCTAACTCATACCTAAAAATGTTTTTAGCCGCAAAACCCCGACTATATCGATTTTTTGAAATGATCCCCGGGATTTTGACGTGGGGGACTTTTATTCTGGCGGTAGGGCTGTCATATTATAAACCTTTTTATGTGGCGATTTTCATTATTTTGTTTGATATCTACTGGCTTCTAAAAGGGATCAATATGTATACCCACCTTTTTCATACTAGAAACAAAATGAATATCCATGAACGGTATAACTGGTTGGAGCGATGTGAAAAACTTTTATCGGTTAGTGATTTTATAGAGGAGTTGACCGTTCAAGTGGCTTATGAGTTGGATCGAAATAAAATCGAGGATTTGGAAGCAGAGATAATAAATTTAAAAAAAATCGACAAGATCGATCCGAGTTTGGATTATAAAGAAATTTATCATCTGGTGATAATGCCGACCTACAAAGAGCCGGAAGAAGTTTTGACAATGTCGATTGAGTCTTATAAAAAAAATAGTTTTTCTAAAGATAAAATTATTTTGGTTTTAGCTCAAGAAGAGCGCGCGGGGAAGAAAAGTCGGGTCCTTGCTCAAAAACTAAAACAGCATTATGAAAATGTTTTTTTCAAATTTTTAGTAATCATGCATCCGGAAGGAATAGAAGGTGAAGCCAAGGTAAAAGGAGCAAATTTAACCTTTGCGTGCAAACAGACCATAGGTCTAATAGACGAATTAAAGATTCCTTATGACAAAGTTATTGTTTCATCGTTCGATGCGGACACTGTGGTCAAGCCGGATTTTTTTGCTCAACTCACATACACTTTTTTAACAACAGAAAACAGGATTCAATCTTCATTCCAGCCGGTGATGCTGTATAACAACAATGTTTGGGATATGCCGGCTATAAATCGGATCGCTTCAGTCAGCGCAAGTTACTGGCAAATGATTGAGTCATCTCGCCCGGACCGCCTGCGTAACTTTTCTTCGCATTCCAGAAGTCTAAAAAATTTGGTGGATGTCGATTTTTGGCCGGTGGATGTCATCCCCGACGACTCTCAAATTTTTTGGAGATGTTTTCTGCACTATAATGGGAACTACAAAAGCGTTCCGTTGTTCACCACGCTTTCTATGGACGGAGTATTGCTGAATTCATATTTAAATTCTCTTTCCGGGCAATACAAACAGTATCGACGTTGGGCCTGGGGGGTTACTGATGTGCCGTACGTAATGTATGGATTTGTAAAAAATAAAATGATTCCGACTTGGAAAAAGATTTTATATTTTTATCAAATGATGGAAGGGTACTATTTTTGGTCTACCGCTCCGATTATTATCGCGATTTTAGGGTGGTTACCGTTGTTGCTAGGTGGAGCGCGTTTTGACAACCGCGTGTTTGCTTCCAACCTCGGACTGTTTACCGGAGCTATTATGACTTTTGCCGCTTCTTTTTTGGTAATTTCGGTGGTTGTCTATTTTATTTTTTTACCAAAGCGTCCGTCACATCGCTCAAAATTCGATTCGGTTATTATGGGTTTGCAATGGATCATCTCGCCATTTACCTCGATTTTTTTCACGGCGATTCCCGCGGTTGATGCTTATACTCGTTTGATGTTAGGGAAATATATGGAGTTTTGGGTGACGCCGAAACATCGAAGAAAAAAGGATCAGGGCCAGATAACTGAACCGAAAGAGTTGAGTAATTAAACACAATTATGATCCAAGAACATTTACTCGCGTTTTTTATCCCGTTTGGACTGGTGCTTTTTGTATTTACTCCGCTGGTAAGAAAATTTGCTTTTCGCACCCAAGTTTTGGATCAACCAGATAGCCCGCGCAAAGTTCAAAGCGCTCCTGTACCCAAGCTTGGCGGTTGGGCGGTTTTTTTGGGGTTTGCCTCGGTTATTGCCGTCTGGCAAATATTTTGGCCGGAGTTTTTTGGGCTATTTATAAAAAATAATTATTTGTGGGGGATACTGGTCGGTGGGTTTATCTTGGCTTTGGGCGGGTATTTGGACGATCGGTTTGTATTGGCTCCTCGCTATCAGTTTTTGTTTCCAGTTTTGGCAGTTGTTGCCTTGATTGTTTCTGGCGTACAGCTTTCTTACATCAACAACCCGTTTGGCGGCGCAATTTTGTTTGACACCGTTAAAATTTTGAGCTATCCGTTATTCGGCGGAATTTTTATTTTTGTTTGGGTTTTGGGGATGATTTATACCACCAAATTTTTAGACGGTCTTGACGGTTTGGTTTCCGGAGTCGCGGGGATTGGCGCGATTGTTTTATTTCTTCTGTCACAAATTCCCCAAGTTTCGCAGCCAGATACCGCACTGCTTTCCATAATGTTTGCAGGCGCGATTTTGGGATTTTTACCGTGGAATTTTCACCCGGCAAAGATTTATTTGGGCGAAGGTGGGAGTACTTTTGCCGGATTTATGATTGGGGCGCTCGCTATTATTTCCGGCGGGAAAGTGGCGACCGCGCTTTTGATAATGGGGATCCCGATTTTGGATGTTGCTTGGGTGATTTTGCGAAGAACAATGAACCAGTTTTCACCGTTTACCGGCGACCGTAAACATTTGCATTTTCGGCTGCTTGATATTGGCCTGTCCCATCGGCAGGCGGTAATGGTTTTGTATTTTTTCTCGGCGGCCTTTGGGGTGTCGGGACTTTTTTTGCAATCGGCTGGAAAAGTGGTGGCGCTCGCTGTATTGTTTGCGGTAATGGTTTTGTTGGGCGGTTTTTTGGTTATTGGATACCATCGTAAAATCAAAAATTAAAATGTCAAAATTTAAAAGTGAAATGCAAAAAGTAAAAATGTTAATAGTCTTGCCATTGGTGTTGCTGGCTTTTTCCTGCGGTTCGCAAGTTAACTTTGAGAGTGTGTCGGGAAGTGTGGTGATAGGGGAAAAAGAAATCTTTGTCGAAATAGCCGATAATGATCAAGAAAGATCACAAGGACTCATGAATCGAAAAAAATTACCCAAAGACATGGGGATGCTGTTTGTGTTTGAAGGATATGGGCAGAGAAGTTTTTGGATGAAGGACACTTTAATTCCACTCGATATTATATGGATTTCTGACGATCGGATAGTTCATATTGAAAAAAATGTTCCAACATCCGAAGAGCTTTTCCCGCCCAGATATTCACCTAACAAATTGGCTAACTATGTTTTGGAGGTAAACGCCGGAATCGCCGAGGAGTATGGGTGGGCGACAGGAGACCTGGTAAAAATCCAAATTTCAAATGACAAATAACCAAAGAATACGGGTTTGACATAAAATTTGGATTTTGCTAGTATATCAAAGGACCGAGGAGTCCATTTTTAATTAATTTAAAAACAAGAGACGATACCGTTCGAGCCTGTCGGGAACTTCTCGACTTCGCTCGCGCTTCGCCCGAAGAAAAATAATGAAATTCGCAGTAATCCAAACCGGTGGCAAACAGTTTATTGTCAAAACCGGTGATAAAATCCAAGTAGAAAAATTGGAAGGCAAAGCCGGAGACAAAGTCGCTTTTGATAACGTGCTTTTGGTCGCCGACGGCGACAAAGTCGAGGTTGGAAAACCGCGGGTCAAAGGTGCTACGGTGGAAGGAAAAGTTTTGAAACAGGCGCGCGCCAGAAAAGTGCTGGTTATGAAGTACCACAACAAGACTCGTTACCGAAGAAAAAAGGGACACCGCCAACATTTCACGGAAGTGGAAATAGTAAAGATTTAGAAGTTGAATCTGGAATAAAAAAGCACCTTGAAAAAGGTGTTTTTTTGTCATTGCGAGGACCCCGAGCGTAGTCGAGGGGGACGAAGCAATCTCTTGGCGGTTCCGATGAGCACATGCGACATATATGTCTAATTAAATAAAAAATCGCGTCCCCGTGATCGGAGGCGCGCGCGGTCCAGAGAGTTTTTTGTCTATGTTTTATAAATTTTATGAGAGTTGTATGACATATGTTCCTATAAAGATTTTGAGCCCGACCCTGGAAATGGGACGGGCTCAAATATTCACTTGTCGGCTGGCGTAGTCTTGGTGACCTACTGCCGGGGCAGTGTCGCAGTGCGCGATTCGACATCGGTCCCTTACCGATGAGCCAATGGTTCCTTGCCACTGGCATGGGGGGAAAGAGTGCCGAGCGGATCGCTCGGGCTGGATTTTGCTCTTGATTTATCGCCCTATTAAGCGGTTCGGGGCGGAAACGGGGATCGCAAGCGAAATTTCATTGGTTTGGCGGTGATTTTCATGAAATACCTCGGCGGAACCGAATCCGTCGTGTACCATGGTTCCGATTCCGATCGCCGGAAAGCCCACTCTTTCCCAAATTTAATACTTAAAAATACTATCATATCGAGCTTTTGGTGTAATTGCTTTGAGTGAAGAATTTTTTAAAATAGCTTAAATAAGGCAAAATTATATAGAAAGAGTGTAAAGGGGATAATGGGGGGAAAGGGGTAAAATCAAAACGCCATGTCGCAAGACATGGTCGTAAAGATTGAGCAATTTGCTCGATTTATTAACTCCTCCTAGAGTTTTCCGAGGGCGATCGGGCCTCTGGCGGGAACCAAGGAAGGCCCGATCGCATATGGTGGGTGTCCAAGACGCCCGTCGGAGGGAAAACTGCGGTTGGACCCTACAATTAGGGTGAATTTGGACGCGGGAGGGTCCAACCTTTTTTTTCGCGGATTTTTACTTCATATAGATAATATCGTATCTGAATTTGGATGTCAAGTGATGTGACACGTGCATCAACAAGGGTGACCCTTGCAGTAGCAAGGGTCACCCTTGTAGTTAAAAAAAGGGCGCCTTTATGGGGCGCCCTATGGCGGATTAGCCTTATTATTAGATGGGGTCCATTTCTTTTTACGAGCATAATCCGCCTGCCGCTTTGCCCTTAAGTGGTCGTGTGAGGTGGTCAAATCAATTTGGGCGGGAAAGAGGGATGCTTCCTCCTTGGAAATGGCGGGCGCAGTATCCGCCGGGCGCTAATGTTCTGTCAGCATTTTTCTTCATGCGTGGTATTAGCCATATTACAAAAATTATAGCATAGGGCGTATTTGGGGCAAAGAGGATAAAGTTTAAATAAAAAAATTGTCATTGTGATCTCCCGAAGGGGGAGAAGCAATGACACGTCTAAAGTCTGTATGAAAAAATTGAACTGCCTGCCTTCGGGCTGGCGGTTCATGTCATATCGGCTTTGCCGGAACTCCCAGCTAGCCGCAACCGAATACGCCCATCTGCGTGCCGGTGGCTTTCTTCTTGTGAGCACTAAATATGCAGTATTTATTGGTGTTGTGGATAAGAATTCATAATAATGTCAAAGGGAGTCTTTGCCAAACCTAGCAAAGACTCCCTTTGACATATAGGTTTATATCTCTTTCCTGTAGTTCAAAGCATCCGACAAGGTTGACTCGTCGGTGTATTCTAACTCACCGCCAACCGGGATCCCGCGCGCAAGTTTGGTCAGTTTGACTTTGATTTCTCGCAGTTGCTTTGATATATACATAACCGTGGCATCACCTTCGAGCGAAGGATTCATAGCTAGAATTATTTCCACGCTATTATTATTGTTTTTGAGCATTTTTACTCTTGAAACCAGCTCGGCAATTTTTAGGTTTTCCGGACCGATGCCGTCGATGGGGGAAATGGTGCCTCCTAAGACGTGATAAACCCCGTCAAATTTTCCGGTGTGTTCTATGGCTAAAACATCCAAAGGATCTTCGACAACGCAAACCAGATTTTGATTGCGAGCGGTATTTGAACAAATTGAACAGATTTCCGTCTCCGACATATTGTGGCAATTTTTGCAGGAGTGAACGCCGGTTTTGAGTTGCTTTACCGATTCACCAAAAACTTCGATGACATGATCGGGGAGTTTGTATAAATAAAAAGTCAGGCGCGAAGCGGACTTTGGCCCGATGCCGGGGAGTTTGGCAAACTCGTTTATTAATTTTTCTATTGACCTTGGTAAAATTCTCATTCAAAGATTTTTCACAGATTGGTAATCGACTCCTCTCCTAATCCCTCCCCTAGCCAGGGGAGGGAAGGGGTGGGAAGTTTTTCTATTGATCTTGGTAAAATTTTTAAAATAAACTTTTTAATATCCCTTTTTGGGAGCGAACCCCAGGCTTCAGACCATCCTTTCAAGAGTGATTCTTTCCTCTCCTTGTCATTCCGACCTGACTCTGAGCGGAGTCGAGGAGGTAACGGAGGAATCGCTTGTCTTTAGTAATTAGTGGGACAAGGGATCCCTCGGCTTCGTTCGGGATGACAAGGGACGGCTCGGGATTACAGGGCGAGAAGGACGCTTCAGTGTTTAACGTTTAACGCGATCTTTCGTCTTCAGACGGAAGTAGTTTAATTATATAATTTAAAAACTTTTAAATTGAAAATTGATTTATATCTCTTCTATATCTACAATGTCGTCCGGGGAGGTATTTTCGATACGTCGGCTTTTATCCAGATTGCGAAAACTCGCGGTATCGTGGTCAAAGAAAATTTCAACTTCGCCAATAGGACCGTTGCGATGCTTTTTGATTAGCAAGTCTGCGATATTTGGTTTTTTCGCATCTTGTCCCCGGTAAACTTCTTCTCGATAAATAAATATTACGACGTCCGCGTCTTGTTCAATAGAGCCCGATTCACGAAGGTCTGACAGCTGTGGGATTTGCGGTCTGCGTTCTTCAACTTTACGTGAAAGTTGTGACAGGGCGAGAATCGGCACATTTAATTCGCGGGCCAGCGATTTTAAAGATCTGGAAATATCAGACACTTCCTGCACGCGGCTTTCTTGATTGCTTCCTACCATTAACTGTAAATAGTCGACAACTATCAGCCCCAAATCATGTTCAGCTTTCAAACGCCGCGCTTTGGTGCGGATTTCCATAACAGTCGATCCGGCAGAGTCGTCGATGAAAATGGGCGATTCTGCCAAGGTTCCCATGGCGTGCCCTATACGTATAAAATCATTGTTTTCACCTTGATCAGACAGTCTGCCGGTTCGCATTTTCCATAAACTTACCCCTGCTTCTGCCGCCAGTAGTCGGTCGACTATCTGGTCTTTGCTCATTTCTAAAGAAAATATTCCAACGGGGATTTTATGTTTGACTCCCATATGCCTAGCGATGTCCGTTGACAAACAGGTTTTTCCCATAGAAGGTCGGGCGGCCAAAATAACCAGATCGGACCGTTGCAGTCCGCCTAGCAGGTTATCCAGATCCGTAAAGCCGGTTGGGTTTCCGCGCAGTTTTCCTTTTTCGCGATGCAGTTCGTCTATGCGTTGGTAGGTTTCTTCCAAAACGTCTTTGATCCAGACAAAATTTTGCTTCAAATATTTTTGGGAGACTCCAAAAAGTTTCTGTTCGGCCTGGTCCAGCAGGGTTTCCAGTTGGTCTTGCTCTTGAAACCCTAGCGCGTTTATTTCGTTGGACGCGTTGATTAGTCTTCGGAGAGTACTTTTATGCTGGATGATGCGAGCGTAATGAACCACGTGAGAGGCCGAAGGAACGGCATTTACCAAAGTGGTTAAATAGCTGGTTCCACCAACACGTTCCAAATATTTTTTTTGTTCCAAAATATTGGACACTGTCAGGACGTCGATAGAACTCCGGTCTTCGTATAGCTCTTGCATCGCGCGGTAGATTTCGTTGTGCCTGCTTTCATAAAAATCATCCGGCATTATAATGTCGGCGATTTTGGTTATCGCGTCACGGTCAAGCATCAAAGACCCCAAAACCGATTGTTCGGCTTCCAGGTTTTGCGGAGGAACGCGCATTTGCAAATTTTGCATTACATTTTCGGGCATTTTTTGTATTTTTGCAGTTTTGTAGTTTATTTCCGCGGTAACATTTGGTCATTTCAGTATAACAGGGGAGGTGAGGATTTTCAAACGATCTTATACAGACAAAAAGCACACCTTTATCAAGGTGCGCTGTGGGAAAGTAATAATAGACCCCTCCCAATCTCCCCTTGTAAAGGGGAGGAGTGATAAAATTTCTTAGTTTTTGTAAAAGGGAGGAGTGATAAAAATCTCCCCACCTTTACAAGGAGGGTTGGGGGGAGGTTAAGTATTTATTTCTTCTTTACAACCGGACCTTCGGGGGTATCGTTTATTTCATAGCCTAGCTTTTCCAATTCTGCACGGGCATCATCCGCCTTCCCAAACTCTTTTTGTTTTCGTAATCGTTCACGGGTTTTTGCCAGTTCTTTTATTTTGTTGGGGATTTTTTTGCGGATCAAAGCGCCTTTCAACAAATCCAAACCAAAAACTTTATCAAATTTTTTTATAGTTGAGATTTTTAGTTTGTCCGGGTTTGGTTTTTTTAGCAGCCGCCAAGTCAAAGATAGCGCCCGGGCGGTATCTAAATTGTTGTTTATTTCTCGGTCAAAGGCTTTGGCATAGTCCGCGCACATAAATTTACCGGGAGAACCTTTGAGTTCAGAGATCAAATCCAACAAGTGATCAAGCGAGTTTTGAGCGGCCCGCAGTGATTCCCAGGAAAAATTGAGTTTAGTCTGGTAATGAGCGCCTAAAACCAAGTAACGAAACGCAAGCGGGGAAAAGCCTTTGTCGACAATATCTTTTAGCCGAATAAAATTGTTTTCACTTTTTGCCATCCGTCTCGGCTCGCCGTCTAAGTGTCCGGGTTTGCCGGATTTGATGAGCAGGTGTTCTCCATGGAGCCAGTAGTTTGCCAGTGGTTTGCCGGACGCCGACTGGCTTTGCGCGATTTCGTTGGAGTGGTGAGGCATTATCAAATCGACGCCACCGGTGTGGATATCAAACGGTTGTCCTAAATATTCCGTAGACATCGCAGAACATTCGATATGCCAGCCGGGGAAACCCTCGCCCCAAGGACTGGGCCAGTGCATGGAATGATCTGCAAATTTACCGGTTAGTTTGAACCACAAAGCAAAGTCGGCGGGATTTTTTTTCGACAAATCCTTTACCACTTCTGTACGAGCCGCTTGTTTTTTATCTTTCAGTTTTTGGCCGGACAGTTTGGTATAGTCGGGGAATTTTGAAACGTCGAAATAAACCGCCTCTTTGGCATCGTAAGCGAAATTTATTTTTACCAGTGTCTCTATGATTTTAATTTGTTGTTTAATATGGTCAGTCGGGTGTGGCAGTTTATCAGGCATTAAAATGTTAAGCGCCCGGATATCGTTTAGGAATTCTTTTTCATAAAATTTTGCGACATCCCAGACGGTTTTTTTCTCACGCTCGGCGCCTTTTTCCAATTTATCAACCCCACTATCAGCGTCATCCGTTAAGTGCCCGACGTCAGTGATATTCATGACCTGTTTAACTTTATATCCGTCGTAGATTAGTACTCGTCGCAAGATATCATTAAATAAATAAGTTCGCAAGTTGCCAATGTGAACATAGTCGTAAACTGTCGGGCCACAAGAATATATACTTACCCGCTTATCTTTTATGGGCTGGAATTTTTCAATTTTTTTAGATAAGGTATTAAATAGCTTTAGCATGGAAAAATTTTTAATTTTGAATTTCTAATTTTAAAACCATTAAAATTTAAATAATAAACTCTAATCAAATTGTAGCAAGAAAATAAGTTATTCAGAAGGTGCTTGTCAAAAGGCAGAGTTTATGATATAATAATCCCAATATTAATTAAATCCTATGGTAGATTTAAAAAAAGAGCCTTATCCGAGTCCCGATGAAGGGGCTGGTTTTGATTTTAGTCATTTAGAAAAAGTTACTAAAGGGGAAAAACCGGAAACATCGAGTTCAAAACCGAATGATTTCCGGGGTCAGAAAATCGTAGGAATAAGAATACCAGAGACGGAATCCGCAGGACCGCTAATAGAGCCGGAAACCGGATTGGCGCCTGGAGGCCCTGAAATAAAAACCGCGCCGATAGGGGGAACTATTGAACCGATTACAAGCATTACAAGCAAAAGCACTATTTTAAATATGAAACCTAAAAAAATAGGTAATGGCGCTAGACTAGAACAGGTCTTGAACGGTTTAAGGAGTGGTGGAAATGATCATGCGGCAAATATGGCAGAGGCCGCAAAGCATCATGGTGAACATGAAGAACAATAAAACATCTCTGCTTAAAAAGTTTTGAAACAGAATTGAACAATAAAAATTTAATTATCCTTCCTCACGAGGAAGGAGACAGTCTCTACAAATATTTCCTTCTTCCCATGCGCTTGATCCGATTCGCTTGCGACGAGGCGAGGGAAAAGGTGTTCAGAATTTTTTAGCAGAAGGGATTGGACGGATGAGGGGACAGCGATTCGACTCCTCCCGAAATTTAGGATGTCCTTTTCTCGCCAGGAGAGGAAAATAATGTAGAAGCTTTTAGGGAGGTTATAACTTATGCCGGTAAATGCGGTAAGCGCGAGTGAAATAGCGTCACAAGGCGGAGGTTTCCCTTGGGTGTTTTTGATTATGGCTGTGGTTGTTGTCGCGGCGGCGATTTTTTTATTTTGGTTGCGTCAAAAAATTCGGTTGAAACAGAATGCTCATCGGTTTTTAAATTCGGTTTTTTTGGAGGTACAGGTGCCAAGAGACGTAATTGACAGCAAACAAACGCAAAAGCCCCAGCAAACCGAAGAAAAAGAAATTATTTCCGTGGCCGAGCAATTATTCGCCAGCTTGTCGCAAACAGGACAGGCTTCCGGCATCACAAATTTTTTTAAACAAAATGAACATATTTCTTTTGAGATTGTTAGCTTTGAAAGAAAGATTACTTTTTACGTCAATTGTCCCAAACATGTGCAAGATCTGGTTGAAAAACAAATCCACGCGCAGTATCCGAAAGCTTATATAGAAAAAGTAAAATATTATAATATTTTCAAACAGGGCGCGGTGGTCGCCGCTTCGGAGTTTACGCTACAAAAAAAATATTATTATCCAATCAGAACTTATAAAAATTTAGAGACCGATCCGCTTAACGTGATCACCAACAGTCTTTCGAAACTTGGTCAAAACGAATCCGGCTCGGTACAGTTGATTATTTCTCCGGCCAAACCCGGGTGGCGCGCCAAAGCCAATCGAATCGCGCTTTCTATTCAACAAGGAAAAAGCGCGGCGACCGCCGAGCGGGGGATTTTTGGCCGAGTGTTTTTTGAACTTGGACATATGATTTTCAATCCTCACAAGAAAGATCAGATGAGTGGGCAGCGTCGGCGCGATTTATCAGGCGAGTTTTCTCCCATCCAACTAACCCCAATGCAACAGGAGGTTATTAAACGTTTGGAGGAAAAGTCGTCCAAAGCCGGTTTTAGCGTCAACTTACGCATGATTGTTTCGTCTGCTAGCAAAGAAATGGCTCAATCTCATATCCGGAACATGCTTTCATCCCTTATGCAATTTTCCATGCCACCATTTAACGGGTTTAAAGTGAAGGTAAAACCGGAAAAAAAGGTGGTGACTGATTTTATTTATCGCGTGTTTCGAGAACCCGGTAAACAATTTATTTTAAATACGGAAGAATTATCTTCGCTTTGGCACTTGCCGACAAAATACGCAGAAACTCCAAATATTAAATGGTTGATCTCCAAAAAAGCCCCAGCCCCGATAAACGCGCCAACAGATGGGATTATAATGGGTGAAAACGAGTATCGTGGCGTTAAAACCACTATTCGAATCGCGCCTAAAGACCGTATGCGGCATATGTATATTATTGGACGGACCGGTACGGGAAAATCCGAATTCATGAAAAATTTGATTATTCAGGATATTGAGCAGGGGAACGGAGTGGCGGTTGTGGATCCTCACGGTGAATTGGTGGAAGGGGTTTTAGATCATATTCCAAAACACCGCGCCGAAGAGGTTGTTTATTTCAATCCGTCCGATATTGAGCGGCCTATGGGTTTGAACATGCTGGAAGTCAAAAATCCGGAAATGCAAGATTTTGCCATTCAGGAGATGATTGAAATATTTTACAAATTGTTTCCGCCGGAAATGATTGGGCCGATGTTTGAACACAACATGCGAAACGTAATGATGACTTTGATGGCGGACACGGATAGTCCCGGAACTATTGCTGAAATTCCGCGAATGTTTACCGATCAAGAATTTCAAAAATATAAAATCTCGAAAGTCACCGACCCGGTGGTAAAGAATTTTTGGGAAAAAGAAATGGCAAAAACTTCCGACTTTCATAAAAGTGAAATGTTGGGATACCTAATATCCAAAGTCGGGCGGTTTGTGGAAAATGAAATGATGCGGAATATCATCGGACAGGCAAAATCGGCTTTTGATTTCCGTGAAGTTATGGATCAGGGAAAGATTCTATTGGTCAATTTGTCTAAAGGAACGACTGGAGAGGTAAACTCCAAACTGTTAGGTTTGATTTTAGTTTCCAAATTGCAAATGGCGGCGTTGTCACGCGCCAACGTCCACGAGAGCGAGCGCCGGCCGTTTTATCTATATGTTGACGAGTTTCAAAATTTTGTCACGGAATCTTTCGCGACTATTTTATCGGAAGCTCGAAAATATCAGCTAAGCTTAACTATCGCGCATCAGTATTTGGGACAGCTCACAGCCGCAAAACCCGGGTCTAGCGCGCAAGACACGCAGGTGCGCGACGCGGTGTTTGGAAACGTCGGGACTATGATGAGTTTTCGAATCGGTATCGAGGACGCCGAAATTATGGCAAAAGAATACAAGCCGGTGTTTGATGAATTTGACGTGATCAATATTGAAAGGTTCCAGGCGTATGTAAAGTTAATGATAAACGGCACTGCTTCGCGGCCGTTTAATATGACGACTTTACCACCGCGTGAAGATGGAAGTTTTAAGATCGCTGAAGCAATGAAAGAGTTATCACGGCTAAAATACGGAAAATCCCGCGCGGAAATAACCCAAGAAATTTTGGACCGCAGTAAACTGGGCGACCGCGAGGCCGGGCCTTTGGCTACCGAGTCCTCGCGATAATCTCGTTATCTTTTACCAGTTTTATTATACAGGCGATATTTTCGTTCCGTATTAATCCCGTATTCATTTATGTCTTCATTCGGTATTAATATCACATAATTTATTAGTAGGACTTACGTTACGTGATTGAGCCAAGTTTGAGGCAAAAACGAGCGTAGGATACTTTTTTTTATTTCAAAATCCATTTTGCCCACCTTGGCAATGGGATAAGATAATATAACAGCTGAAATAACGTTTGACGAGAAATGTCAAAAAAGAAGTTTGATTTTTTAGTCGTTTTAATTTTACTCATAGCAACCGCTTGGTTGAGTTTGGTTTTTAAACCCAAACCTTTAACCGGCGGTCTTTTGTATACTTTGCTTCCATCTGTGTATCTATTGTTGAGAGAAAACAAAAATTATAAAAAATTAATTTTAGGAACTTTTGTTTTTGGAGTTTTATTCGGGTTCTTTTTTTATTTTATCGAAACTTTCAATAAGGCGTGGGTAGTCCCAAACATGGTTATCCCTTATAAAGTATTTGGAATTTTACCATTTGATGATATCTTGGGTTTTATGATAATGACTTTTTTTATGCTAGTGTTTTATGAACATTTTTTGGACGATGAAAAAAATTTTTCTGTTTCACCGCATATATACAAAGCCTTAATCCCGACTTTTTTACTTGTTTTGATTGTGATGATTGTTTTTTTAGTAAATCCGTCTAGTCTGAATTTAACTCACGCTTACTTAAAAGGCGGTATTGCGGCAATTATTTTTCCTTTGGTATTCGCTTTTAGAAAACCGTGCTTGATTGGCAAACTTTCTGTAGCGACCATTTTCTTTTTTTCGTTTGGTTTTTGTCTGAGATTGTGGCGGTAAAGACCGGTGGGTGGGAATATCCGGGTGAATATATCGGATAGGTGCAGCTTTTTGGAACCAATTTTCCTATAGAGGAGCTGTTGTTTTGGATGCTATTTTATGCTTCCACAATCATTGCTTATTATGAGCAGTTCATAGATGACGCCAGGTGAGTTGACAAGCGGATATACCTTGCTATAATATTTCTATATGAATTTCAATACTATTCAAAACTGGTTTTATTTTTTCTTTACTAACAGGCCGGAAGCCTAGTGGTTTTTAGTTGAATCAATTCGACTTACAACCTCTGGCCTCCCGCCGGAGGTTTTTGTTAGGCGTGATTCCAAGGAGGAATTGAATATGTCAAAGTCTGACTGCGTACGGCAGGAACCCGAGTCTTTCGACGAGACGGAGACTGGATTTCCAACGATCACAGCAGAAACTCTCAAATCCGCGCCACTCCTTGGTGGGTAAAGTCAAGACTCAGACGCGGGTCAAGAGCAAATTAGAAGGGCATGGATGGCCGCCACGAGAGGTCTAAAAATTTGGCCATCATAAGGTAAGGAGTATCATGAAAGAAGAAGAAAGGAAAGGGAAACTTCTCAACGAAGACGGCATTCCGAACCATAGCCGGTGTGGTAGAGAGATCCGCACCGAGGATAGTCTGGCTGAGGGATTTGGTTTGTGTATGACATGCCGCATTCCCCGACGCCTGTCCGATATTCCTTCAGCTCACAAGGAATCTGGTTCCACTGCTTTGCCAGAAACAGGTCAGCAGCTAATCTAGTGGGCTGGTAAGAGATATTTTTCCCAAGTCGACATTCGTCGGCTTGGGAATTTTTTTACCCCCACATTTGTCATCGTTATCCCCCGAAGGGAGAGAATCAGTCTTATGTTTTTACTTTGAGTTTGCTTCATCTTCGTACACCTAACGAGCGAGCCTTCACAAAGATAAAAGAGTTGTTATTTTGGTTACAAAAAAAGAACTAAACCAGAAGTACTGTCGATTTAAACTGTCATCCTGATGACAATCAACCTGCCTGCGGCAGGGATCTTTGAGAAAAAGAAAAGATTCTAACTTTTGTCAGAATGACGAAGTTGGGAAGTCTCATATTTGACACAGTAAATAGACCTTGGTATATTATAAACAAGCGTAGAATGCTGGTCTGATACAAAAACTAAAGACCTATAAACAAATATAAAAGATAATTAAATATCCACAAACAAGACGTTTTTTGCGTGCTTACTAAAAAAGATGACAAATTTCACAGATAAATTGGCCCTAATCGCCCAAATGATTGATTCTGCCGAAAAAAATATTTCTTCGGCCAAGCATTTGTTGCGAGAACTTTTAGGCGACAAGGTTCCCAGTTCTTCATCTGAACTTTCTCAAAAAGCGGCGACATTGTCCGTTTCCGGCGGCGGGAAGATTATTGAAGGAGTGTTTGACGGCCAAAATATGATCGGTCCGGACAAAAAACAGTACCCGGTGCCGGCAAACTATGCTTCGAAAAGTAAACTTATCGAAGGCGATGTTTTAAAATTGACTATCGCGGAAGACGGTTCGTTTATTTACAAACAGATTGGTCCAACCGAACGAAAGAAAATGATTGGCGCCCTAACCCAAGACGAAGGAGGACAGTACCGGGTTATTGCCGGTGGCAAGAGTTACAAAGTTTTGCTTGCCTCCCTTACATATTTTAAAGCGGAGCTTGGTGATGACGTCACAATTATTGTTCCGAAAGATGGTGAAGCGGTCTGGGCCGCGGTTGAGAATGTTATTAAAAAAGGCGCAACCGCTCCGGTGGCGGTAGGGTCAATAATGAAAAAAGTTTCAGATGATGACGAGGAGCTGGAACTTTAAAAAGCTAAAATTAATAAGGACCCCGGCGCTGGTGGGTGATCTGTTAGATTGTCACGAAGTGACACAATAATTTTACATTTTGAGTTTTTAGCTTTACATTGTTACACAAAAAGAAAACAAAATAAGATATTAAAATGTTAAATATTTTTTTTGCAAAATATAAGAATTTGATCTACCAATTCTCACGATTCGGGGGGATTGGTTTTTTGAATACCGCGGTTGATTTTTCAGTTATTAATATTTTAATAACATTAACCGGGGTAACGGCAGGCTTGCAATTGTCGTTTGTCAACGCCGCCGCTTTTACTGTCGCGGTAATGCACAGTTTTTTTTGGAATAAATATTGGGCTTTTGCGGACGTGGGTCAAAAAATAAGCCGGTTTTTATTTCAGTTGGTTTCCGCCGGCTTTTTAGGATTTATAATAATTTTAGGAGTGATTATTGGTGCCAGTCAAGAATACAAAGCAGTATTTTTTATTATTTTATTAGTTATATTATTTTTAGGAGAAGTCGCGCTTTGGAAAGTTTTTAAACTTAAGACGCAAATTGTCCAGAGCGGACAGGCAAAAGAATTTTCTTTGTTTTTAATAGTTAGCATAATTGGAATAATTATCAACAGCGCGGTGGTGGGATTGGTCACCGGACTTGTCGACCCGCAGTTTGGGGTGAATCCGCAGTTGTGGGCAAATATGGCTAAAGTTTTGGCAACGGTTGTTGCTTTGATGTGGAATTTTATAGGATATAAATTTATAGTTTTCAAAAAGTGAAGGGTTTTAAATTTTTCATGTAATGGAGGTCTTTCCTGCCTGCCTGCCGGCAGGCAGGCCTGCCGGTAGGCACCGAGATCCCACGAAAAGTCGATAAATCGGCGAGCATGAAGATGGAAGGCTTCCTCCAAAGGCGGACAAGAAAGCCTTCCGTTACATTAGAAATGGTCCGAAAGTAGCCAATCGCGGCTGTTTTTTTTTATATTTAAGCCAAATCCATACTTAAAAATGTTAAATTCTTGACAAAAAGATTAATATATGCTATTATAACAAAGCTTGTATTTGTAATTGTAGGGAACTACGATTATAAATCAGCCTGTACTTTGACAAACTAACTCAAGAGAAAAAATTCATGGTTGTTGTGTAAAGCAATTAGTAAATGTCTTTAGTGGCGTTTCTTGATTGCTTTACACAACTGGCTACTAATTGTGGTCAGAATATGAACTGGAGAGAATCATGAAAAAGAATAATTTCACTGTTACGGTTCCGTTCCCTGCTTGGGACGGAATTTTCCAGACTGTCAGAGTTTGCGACACACTACGTCGCAACGAGATGCTGAAGGGTGTCCCGGTCTGCGGGATGCCTCGGCGCATCACAATGAAGCACATTCGAGGAGACGATGATTTGATGAGCGTTGCCGTCGAGTATTGGTATACCGATGGTTGTTTCGCGAACGTGTCTCTTGTCGGGCACAACGACGACGAGTACGGCACGAGCTGGAAACTCATCGGATTACGTCTCCGCTGGAGAGACCGTGACCTCAAACTTCCAGCGGGAGAAGAAAAGCTCGATATTCTGTTAACTACCGAACAGATCGAGGGCATCGACGATCGTGTCTTCGACTCACACAGCGTCGACACTCGAGTCGATGAAATTGCCTTCCCCATCCGCGCCGCCTGGGAACGGCAGCAGGCATGGCTTGCGGCATCCAAAAATAATAATGCTGTCGGGAAGTTTTCCGATGGTGTATATTCCAATCTCGGGGCGCCTCGCCCGGACTGGAAGGAGCGGTCATGACGCTCTATTTTGACAACGACCTGAGAGGAGATGGGACCAGGACCATTTCCGGTCCTGGTTTGGAGGGGGGGATTTTTGATCTCCCCCATGAAAAACTCAAGTTCGCGGAGGCTTTGAAAGGCCTCCTGACTCGAGCATATGAGCTCGGACTGCGACACAAATGGGAGTGTTTTGTCCCATTTGTGTGGGTCGCAGTAGGCCCGAACAATTTTGTTCGCGGCCTGGGGGTCTGCGAGGAAACGGGCCACTACAGGGTGGGGTCCGACGGTGTCGCGGACCTCATGAACGCAGCCTATCGCGCGGGCGCGGCGGCTGCGTCGGGGGAAAGTTATTGGGTCAGCGACCCGGAAACCCCCCACTTCAGCGACAGAAATCGTAATTCTAGTCGCTAACGTTTTTGAACGCCTTGAGTTAGTTTTGTTTCGACCCCCCTCGGCGTAAAGCTGTGGGGGGTTGATTTTTTTTATCAGGCTAAAAATTTTTATACCATTGCGACCCCGGACTAGATCCAGTGGGGCAATATAAATGTTATTGTTCGAGCGTAGTTGAGAACCTTATTGTCGGATCTTCTCGAATCGGCTAGCGCCTCGCTCGAAGGATATTAGAAAAGTCGCTTGGATAAATGTTATTGTTCGAGCCTGCTTGCCGGTAGGCACCGAGACCCCACGAAAAGTCGATAAATCGGCGAGCATGAAGATGGAAGTCTAAAGCCTTCCGTTACATTAGAAATGGTCCAAAAGTAGCCAATCGCGGCTATTTTTTGTTTGTGGTATAATTAATTGGCTCTAACATACTAATCTTTTTTCATGTCACAAGTTTTATATCGAAAATACCGGTCGCAAAATTTTTCAGAAGTCGTTGGCCAAGAGGTTATAAAAATAACTTTACAAAACGCGGTTTCGTCCGGCTCGGTTGCCCACGCTTATTTGTTTACCGGCCCCAGAGGAGTTGGTAAAACCTCGCTGGCTCGGATTTTGGCAAAGGCTCTGAATTGCACAGATTTGAAAGAAGGCCAACCCTGCATAAAATGTGAAAATTGTGAAGCGGTCGCTAATGGACGTTTTTTGGACCTAATAGAAATCGATGCCGCGTCCCACACCGGGGTAGACAACATCCGCGAGATTATTGAACATGTAAAATTTTCGCCGTCTAAAGGAAAATTTAAAGTTATCGTTATCGACGAGGTGCACATGCTTTCGAAAGGAGCATTTAACGCGCTTTTAAAAACTTTGGAGGAACCGCCGGCGCACGCGATTTTTATTCTGGCGACCACCGAGGTTGGAAAAGTGCCGGCTACTATAATTTCTCGAACCCAGCGGTTTGATTTTAAAAGAATTTCCCAAGCAGATATTGTTGAGCATTTAAAAAAAGTTGGAAAATCTGAAAAACTGAAAGTGTCGGATGAAGTTTTAAAACTTATTGCTCGGGCCGCCGAGGGGAGTATGCGGGATGGCTTGTCTATTTATGATCAGATTATCAGTTTTTCAGGGGGTAAGGTTACCAAAGAGCTTGCTGAAGAAATTTTAGGGTTGCCACCATTTCATTTAAATCAAGATTTTTTACAGTTGCTTTCCGAAAGACATCTGGGTCTGGCTTTAAAATTTATAAAAGATCTATCCATAAATGGTCGTGACCTGAGCGGTTTTGGAAACATGTTTTTGGAATATTTGGAAAAGCTTTTGTCGTACAAGATTGAAAACAATTCGGCAGAGGTGTGGGGTCTGACTCCTGAAGATTTGGAAAAGCTTGTTGAGCAGTCGCGGTCTGTGTCCATAAAAGATTTAATCCGTTTAATAAATTTATTTTTAGAAGCTGTGCCGAAAGTCAAATATTCGACAATTCCAGAGTTACCTTTGGAACTGGCAGTGATTGAGTTTTTAGAAGATGACGAGACTAAAAGGTTTGGTGATGGCGAAAAAAAGACCACAGAAGTCACCGGGAAAGTTACTGATCTCGTCGCGAAAAAAAGACCAGTGACAAAAGAAAACCACTTTGCTTCCGAACCGGTTGAAGAAAAGATTGTTGTTGAAGATTTGAAAAAAACCGAGGAATCTGGACCCGCAAAACCAATCACAGCAAATCTTTCGAAAATCATGGAAAAATGGAATCATTTTATATCTGAAGTTAGCAAACACAACCATTCGTTGGTTTCTTCCCTTCAGCTTTGTAATCAAGAAAGTTGTAAAGATGGCACGCTAACTTTATCTTTCCCTTATCGTTTTCATAAAGATGCTGTTGAGCAAAGAAAGAACAAAGATACCGTTGAAAAAGTTTTGGAACAGGTTTATGGAGGAAGAATAAAGCTACGTTGTCTGGTAACCGCGGAAGTCGGGTCCGAGCCGGAAGAAAAGAAAGTGGACGGTGGCCTGATAGACGAGGCGTTGAAAGTTTTTGGAGCATAAAAAATCCCTCAAAGAGGGATTTTTAATTCTGGGGCGGTAGGATTCGAACCTACGAATGGCGGCTCCAAAAACCGCTGCCTTACCACTTGGCGACGCCCCAAAGCGTTTCAACTTTCAGTATATTAACATTTTATTGTTCATTTGTGTAGGATTGATAGATTAATATAAATTTAACTTTGGCATTTTATTTTTTAAAGGGTGACCTTCGGACAAGTCAATCAGAGCAGAGCGAATCTTGCGGATTCTGCAACCCGCAACTCTAAATGTATTAGATTTTTGGATTTGAGGGTCGCCTTTAAAGTGGTGATTGCCGGTTCAATAAAGTATGTCAAAAATACTAAAAAATTTTTGCAAGTTTTTGTTTTTGCAAATTTTATATTAAAATGATAGTATATTATGAATCTATTTAGGAGGCTATAATGTCAAAGAAAATAGAAGTTTCTCAAGAAAAGTTCGACGCCCTTGTAGATCAAAAGGCGTACGAGATCCACAAGAAAAGAGACCCAGGGCGTGTCGAAGCGGTTGCAGGATTTGTAATTAACACCTTTATCGACGCTTACGGCATAACAGCCCTTGAAGTCGGCCAAAAAGGCACCGCGCCCGGGAACGCCGACGAGTTCCGAACTTGTTGCGAAGCCGTTCTATCGGTGTTCCAAGGTCCTAACTGCAACGGACCTTGGCCCATCGGCGATCATCGTCTCGCGAAACTTGAGATCACAGAAAACTACATGGTCGCCGACAAAACAGCTACGCCCGTCGGTTGAGCGAGCAACGTTTTGGTGTTCTGAACCCATCTACCTCCAACATTTGTTTGGGGGATTTTTTTTTGCAAAGAATTATAAAAGGTGTATTATTTAACTGAATAATCAAAACAGTGCAGAAGGAGCAGTCTCAACCATCTTTTGTTAAAGCTTCAGAACGGCTTATATCCATACACCAAATTACTCGTACAGCTTAGCTGGTACGTTTCATTTCATATTTCTAGATGAGTAAGCAATAAAAATATGTCACGAAAATATTTCCAAAGCTCCGAGATGGATCGTCGGCCAATCTCGGAAGGGCCTTTACCAACGCCTGAAAAGAAATTACAAAAGGTCCGAGCGCAGGCAGAAAAAGACGCGGAGACATTATTAAAGTCGACAATGGTCGATTCTTGGGCAGGTCGAGTCAAGGGTTTTGTACCAACCCCCGACCAAATAAAAGAGTTTTATGAGAGCGCAGAAGCTGGTTTGGGAATAATAGGCGATCAACAAGCGAGCGAAGTGTATATCAAAGAGTTTATTAGAATTTGCGAAAAAGGATGGCCGGCGGTTGAGGCTTGAATAAATTAAGAGCTATTTTCATACAATGCGAGATATAACACAACAAAAAGACAAACCAAAAGGAGGTAGCCCGAACAAAGGGTTTGCAATCGCACTAATCGCAGGTGTTATATTATTAGCCGTTGGGTTTACTGCCTGGTTTTTGGTTAGTGGCGGGGAATTTAACGGTATGACCTGGATGATGTTTGTAGTTTTGGGAGTGATTATTTTAGCGGGTGTTGTTGCGGCCGTTTTAGCACTAAAACAAAAAGAGAAACGCGAGCCGGATTATTATACTTTTTTTGTGATGGGTCTTATTTGGACTCCTGTGGGGTTATTGTTAGAAAATATGTATGCGTTTACAGTAATGGGAGTAGTTTTTTTAATTGTCGGTTTGGCTAACAAGGATAAATGGAAAAACCGGAGAACGTGGAAAGATTTAACACCTACTGAAAAGAAGTTTAAGTATGGCGCGATTATTATTCTAGGAATTTTGGTTTTAGCTGGTTTAGCTGTTTATTATTTAAATTTATAAAAATATGACAGTACACAGAGAAAGAATGGGGGAGCTAGACCGTGAACAAGCAAAACTGGACGCGAAAGTGGCCGAGCTAAGAAGACAGCTTGAACAAGAGCAGGAATCGGTCGGAGGCAAGCCCAAAAAAATATTGCCACCGGAGGAACGGATGAGGCGAAGCCTAGAGCACGGAGAAGATGTCCGTGCGCTTCGGAAAATGCAAGAGCCGCCAAAACCGGAAAGACCAGTATCCCCGCTACAATTTGGAATAAGACGTGGGACTGGGAATGAAAGTGCTGGGTCACGCCCAAAAAAATAACCACAGCGTGGCAGTCGCCCGGATGTAGGCATTGCCGAAAAAGAAAAGTAATTTTTTATGCTTCATGAATCCGCAAAATCGTGATGATATTTTAAAAGGGCAAGAGGTTGCAGTGGTTTTAAAGAAAGACCAGCGCAGTGGGGATCTTACTTATGGTAAGGTGCAAGATATTTTAACCAATTCCGCAACTCATCCTCATGGCATTAAAGTTCGGCTGACTTCCGGTGAGGTTGGGAGGGTGCAAAAGATAATATTTTCAGAATATAATAATTATACAAAATAATATGGGAGATTTTCAAACATTTGTTTTAGGATTTATCATCGGTGGTTTGGTGGTTTATTCTTACATGAAGAAAAAGACGGTGATGCTAGCTGTTCCAAAAGAAGAGGGAAAAAAGATGATTCTAGACCATTTAGAAAAACATGGGCGGATTGCCAACGGTGAAGTCCAAAGCATTGTAAATATTTCTGATGCTTCTGCCACAAGGTATCTGGACGAATTAGAAAAAGAAGGGAAGGTAAAGCAAGTTGGCGATACCGGTAGTGGAGTTTATTATATAAAAATTGAACCACAGTAGGTAGAGAAATGTCGGTGTTTTGCGCTATAGATCGCTCAAAACTGTAACATTTGGGAGCGAATTTGTAATTGAAAAAAATAAGATTTTTATCGTCTGGTTGGTGTATTCATGTATTAATACACTAATACAATTTAACAAGGACCTTGCCGGATCCGTTACACCGGTGTAACGGATTTATAGTATGTGAAAGTTAAAATAAATATCAAACAGTATCAAAATCTCAACGGCTCGCTTGAGCCGTTGAGATTTTATCTGTTATTGCAAAGGAACGGGTCACTGCGGCAACCTAGACGAAATTGCTACCCGTTTCGACTCGCGCGCTCATCGAACGAGGGTGGGTGTTGTTTACGCTCCTCGCAATTATAAAAAGGCATTAGGTTGACGAAGAACCTTTTTTTGTTTATTATGCTTTGAAATATGGAGGAAATATGGAAATTCGTGTAGACGTAAAAATGGAAGATCTTGTTTTTTTTAATATTCCATTTTTTAGACAATTTTTCGTCATAGTGAGGGAGATCAGCGGAAGCAAGCGCGCCTTACCCATTTTGACGAGCGAATTGGGTTTTTTAAACATCAGCCAAGCGCTGATAGGGCAAACAACCTCTCGTCCTACCACGCTCGACACTTTTGTGCGGCTAGTCGAGGCGTTAGGGTATCAGTTCGACAAAGGCGTTGTCACGAGGCTGGACACCGGCGCGTATTTGGGGAGGCTTTTTCTCAGCAAGTCACAAGGGGACGGCGGTGAAATTTGGGTTGATTGCGGTCCCTCGGGCACAATCGCTATCTGCGTAAAGCAGAACGCCCCTCTTTTCGTCGGAGAAGAGTTGCTGGAGCAAGCCTCTAATGACGAGGCATACAAACGAATAGTTGAAATGGTCGAGCGAACAAAAGGTCTGGGAGACGATTGTTCGTATTCTGCCTAGTCGGGGTATTTCCCTCGGCTTTTTTTTATCGCCTCTAAAATATTACGCTGAAAACAGAAAGGGGTGAGGAGAATGTGGTAGAAGAAAAACCAATAACAAGGTTGCACATTATTAGGCAATACCGGGGTTGCTATTATCCGATTGTCGTCTTCTTTAAAAGTGGGAGATAAGATTCGAATCTTAGGCGCATGAAGATTTTTCCTTGAAAATTAATGAAATGCAATTTTGGTTGGAGTGGTTTGGTCTGTCAAAAGACAAAAAATCCTTGGGCCGGAGATTACAGCATCTTTTTTTATCTAGTTTTTTGGAAATTTTTTAAGCGTTGAGTTATTTTATTATCAAAGGTTTGAAACCATAAAATTCGCCGATCTCTTGATTTTTGGTATTTTCTTGGTAAAGGAGTTTTGCTATAATGTAATAGAGACGAATATTAGATGAGCCGTTGCGTTGGTTGGGATTTAGAGTAGTGTTTAATTCTTACCTTACCAACTAAAAGAGCTCGATACTTCCCTAACCCTCCCCAATCCTGGAGAGGGGATATGGGCGAAACAAAAAGTGGATCTTTTTACAGAAATTACATTGTTGGTAACAGTTGCCGCGTTGGTGGCGTTTTTGGTGCGCCTTTTAAAACAGCCGTTAATCATCGGCTACATTATTACCGGACTTTTAGTCGGGCCGGTTTTTTTGGACTTGGTTCACTCGCGAGAAACGCTTGAAGTTTTCTCTGAAATTGGAGTAGCATTTTTGTTATTTATCGTGGGATTAAACCTGACTCCAAAATATATCGGCGCGGTAGGAAAAGTCGCGGTTCTCACAGGTTTTGGGCAAGTAATTTTTACAACGTCAATCGGTTGGCTACTCGCTCGCGCGTTAGGTTTTGGCTCTTTAGCTTCTTTGTATATTGGTATTGCTTTGGCGTTTAGCAGTACTATAATAATTTTAAAATTACTTTCTGATAAAGGGGATCTGGAAAAACTTTATGGAAAAATATCCATCGGGTTCTTACTGGTGCAAGATTTTATCGCTGTCTTTATTTTATTCTTGGTGCCGTTGTTTTCTTTAGGGGACAGCCACATAAAAATTGCTTCAAGATTAATTTTAGCATCCAGTGTCCTGGTGGTGGTGTACATGGTTGCTCATTTGTTATTATCAAGATTAAATCGTTACGTTTCTCGTTCGCAGGAATTACTGTTCCTTTTTGCTATCGCTTGGGGTCTGGGATTGTCATCTATTTTCAGAGTTTTAGGGTTTTCTTTGGAAAGTGGGGCGCTGATTGCCGGCGCCACTCTGGCAATACTTCCTTCACATGACGAGATCCATTCGCGCCTAAAACCGCTTCGTGATTTTTTCATTATTTTGTTTTTTATCTTACTTGGTGCCGAAATGGTCCTCGACGGCAGTGGCAACCTGATAGTTCCGGCAATAATTTTTTCGCTGTTTGTGTTGATTGGCAATCCGATTATTTTAATGACGATAATGGGTATTTCCGGGTATCGGAAAAAGATCGGGTTTCAAACCGGTTTAACGGTTGCGCAAATCAGCGAATTTTCTCTGATCGTGGTTGCTTTGGGGTTTTCGTTTGGGCATGTTCAGCAAGAGGTGTTGTCACTCGTGACTTTAATCGGGATAATTACTATTTTTGTTTCTACTTATATGATTATGAACTCGGATAAACTGTTTACTTTAATGGCGCCGTTCTTACGGATTTTCGAAAGAAAAAAAATCGCGATGATTAAGTTTGATTATGAAGCACCGGAAGTTATGTTATTTGGGATGAATCGTATGGGCTATGATTTTTTAAAGCTTTTTAAAAAACAGAAGAAGGATTTTATGATTATTGATCACAATCCAGAAGTGATTGATAATTTGACTCGCAAATACATCCCGCACAAATACGGCGATGCCGGCGACGTAGAATTTTTGCGCTTGCTCGATTTTAAAAAATTGAAACAGGCGATATCGACCATCCCGGACGTAAAAATCAATGAATTGATAATTCGTGAACTTCGTAATGCGAGAACAGGAGCTTTGGTAGTGGTTACCGCAAGCAATATTAAAGATGCCCTTGATTTGTACAAATTCGGGGCGGATTATGTTATCGTTCCACGGGTTTTGGCCGGCAACAACGCAGCGAAATTGATTGAGGATTTGAGCAAGAGCAAGTTTGAAGATCTAAAAGTACGGCAGGTTCGATATTTAAAAGAGCGATTGGCTGATCAGAGTGAATAAATTTAGGACTTACGGGTTTGCTACCTCCGGTAAGGCAAAGCCCGACCTTGCGGCGGCGGCACCGCAAGGGATTGGCCAACTTTCAGCCCGAGGTTGATCCGCCTTTGGCGGACTTTGAACCTTATAAAAACTCCGCTTTTCGCTCAACGTAGACTCGCTAGGTTTCGCTAAAATGCTTGTTTTTGCCTCGAACTTGGATCAATCCCGTAAGTCCTATAATCATTATTTCGGTCTGGTTTAGTTTGTGCTATACTTGGGAACTTATTTAAATAATGATCCCTGTGGCAAGCCGCAGGGTATTCAGCTAGAAATAATAAATTATGCCAAGAGGTTCATTAGAATCAATTCAACCAATGGAGGGCCACTGCACTTGTGACGATACGGGGCAGTGTCAGTATTGTCGAGCGCAACAACAAAGATTGGCGACTATGATTTCTGGCACAGGTGAAAGACTGGTTGCCGGAGAAGAAATTTTAAAAGATCACACAGACGAGTCTGATTTTTTTTCGCTTTCTGAGCAAGATTTGCGCATTTATGAGTTTGGACAAGAAGAACTTAAAAGAATAAAAGCAAAGGTAAATAACTGGAAATTCTTCGCGGATCAGGCGAGTAAATACCAAATACCCGAGCTGGATGCTATTTTGGCAAAAAAGGGAGACCAGAGGGATTTAATAAAAGTTCAAAAGTTACGAGATGAATTAAGCGGTGCTATTGCTGACAGTTTTTAGTCAATAGGAATCTTAACAAGATAAAATTGAGCAAAAACGGAGATTTTGATATAATAATGAGGCCAAAGTGGCTTTTTTAATTTTCAATGAATTTTTTTGTTTTTGCGCTTGTCATTGCGAGTGACAGCGAAACAATCTCAAGATAAAACAAGATTGTTTCGTAATCCGTTTAAAGCTGACTCCCCGCAATGACGGAGTGTTTATAAGCACTATGAAACTGAAAAACTCAATCAATTTGTTATTCTTCGGACCGCAAGGGTCCGGCAAAGGGACTCAGACAGAGTTACTCGCAAAAAAGTTCGGGTTTTTGCATGTTTCTTCCGGAAACACTCTTCGTTCAATCGCGAAAACCAAAACTCCGCTGGGGCGTTATTTAAAACATCAATTATCAAATGGATCGTTGACACCAATCGATAAGCTGATGGAAGTTTTTGAAGCTTATATGAAACGGACGCCAAAGACCAAAAATATTTTATTCGACGGTTATGCCAGACAAATTACCGAGACCAGAATATTTTTACGCAAGCTAAAAAAATTTGGACGGCAGATTGATCTCGCGGTTTTAATCGACATTTCTCCGATTGAAAGTGTAAAACGTTTGGGTAAAAGAGGGGTTTGCGATAAATGCGGGAAAAATATAATTTTGGGCGGAAAGTTAAAAGTAGGAGGAAAGTGTCCGGCATGTTCCGGAAAAATTATTCAACGAAAAGACGATACTCCGGCAGGGATTCGAAAACGGTTGTCGCTCTATCGAAAGCGAACTTTACCGGTTGTTAATTTTTTCAAATCCCACGGAAAGATTGTACGGATAAACGGCGAGCAAAGCGTTGAGGCTGTGCATCGTGATGTTGTTAAAGTAATCAAAAAAAGGGGATTAATTTGATCAGACCCCTCCTCACCTCCCTTTGTAATGGGGCGGAAAAACTTGATGATAAATATATATTCCGAAAAAGAAATTGAAGAGTTATTGGAAAGCGGTAAAATCTTATCGTTAGTTTTGCGTGCGGTCGCCAAAATGGTCAAGCCGGGCGTAACGACAAAAGAATTGGATGTGGCAGCGGAGAAACAAATCCGGGCGGCGGGCGGCGCGCCTGCTTTTTTGAATTATCATGAAGGGAATATGAAACCATACCCAGCCAGTCTTTGTACTTCAATAAATGACGAATTAGTCCATTGCGTGCCGTATGTTAACCGGAAAATAAAAGAATGCGATATCGTCAGTTTGGACCTGGGAGTGAAATATAAAAATATGAATACCGATATGGCGTTGACTGTCGCGGTTGGGGAAGTTTCGAAAGAGGTTGTACAAATGTTAAAAGTAACTGAGCAGAGTTTGCAAAAAGGCATTGAAGCGGTAAAACCGGGAAATACGGTTGGTGATATTGGTCATGCGGTTGAAAGTTTTGTAAAAGAATATAAATTTGGAATTATTCGCGATTTGGTCGGACACGGGGTTGGTAAAAATGTTCACGAAGAACCAAGGGTTCCTAACTACGGAAAAGCGGGGACCGGAGTTGCGCTGAAACCGGGGATGGTTATAGCTATTGAGCCGATGTTGACCTTGGGTGGGGAGAAAATAAAATTGTTACCTGACGGTTTTGGGATAACCACGGCAGATGGCTCATTGTCCGCGCATTTTGAAAAAACTGTCGCGGTGACAGATAGTGGATACAAAATTATAACTCCATAAAAATCGTTAGTTAAAAAAATCCAATCAAAATTAATAATTGGATTTCAGTTAAGAGAGAAACCCTCCAGTATGATTGCTGCCTTATCGGCCGTCGGCCAAGTTTTTGCCAAAAATAGATACGGTGTCCAGCTTCTATTTCGCCTCCAGTAATGCGTAAGGCCCTCGTCCTCACGGAAGTTTTGGGCGATCACGAATTCGCCGGGTTTACTTTCTTTAAACATAAAATCGCGATCCGTCAGCTTGTTTGGTCATTATTCCTCGTTTCTTATTGTTTTATCTTAAAATTATAGTGTTTTTGTAAAAACTGGTCAATCCGGATAATTTTATGTTATAATAAACTAAATATAATCACTACGGTTTTCGGAGAGGAAAAAGAGACGTCAAATTTCGACCCTCTCTCTCGCGGTGGGGATAAAGAAATAAAGAATTCTTATGCCGAAACAAAAAGAATCAAAATCATCAAAAAAATCACCAAAAGTGGAGACCTCCCCTCCTTCCATGGATGCCGATATTGTTGAAGAGGACCTTACAAACCCGGTCGAGGGGGGAAGGGAAAAATTTAACGACTCTTTAGTATCTGAGTTGAAAACTGAACAGGAAAGACGTCGTGTAAAGTCGTCCGTTTTGGTGTTAACAGTGATGGTCAGTATGGTGATAGGGCTTGCATCCGGTTTGGTCGGAGCGGTATATTTACCAGATTTTTTGGGGATAAGTATTGGTGGCGACTCGTTTGCTTTGGAACAAAAAACAATAATTTTAAATGAGGAATCCGCAGTTATTGAAGTCGTTGAAAAAGCTAATCCAGCGGTAGTTTCGATTATTATCAATAAAGATCTTCCAATCATGGAAGAATTTTTCTCTAGTCCGTTCGATGATGGCGATTTTTTCTTTAGCCCATTTAATTTCGAGGTTCCATCTGATAAGTTTCAACAAAAACAAGTTGGGGCAGGTACCGGTTTTATAGTCAGCGGTGACGGGATGATTGTGACCAGTCGTCACGTGGTTGATGATGAAGATGCCGAGTACACAGTTATTTTGAACGACGGAACGAGATATTCCGCGGAAGTATTAGCAAAAGATCCTTTGAATGATTTGGCTATCGTTAAAATTGAAGCTAAAGATTTAAAAACTTTAAGTTTCGCGGATAGTGACAGTGTAAAATTGGGTCAGCAAGTTATCGCAATCGGAAACACTTTGGGGGAGTTAAGTAATACTGTTACGACAGGTGTGGTTTCAGGGATTAGCCGAACTATTTCGACGGTTGGCGGATTGGGTAGCGTTCAGCAGCTTGATCAGGTTATTCAAACTGATGCCGCTATCAACCCTGGAAATTCCGGCGGGCCTTTGCTAAATTTGGCCGGGCTAGTTATTGGAGTGAATACCGCGATTGATCAGTCAGGTCAGTTGATAGGTTTTGCGATTCCTTCAAACGAGGCTACAAAAGTGGTGTCGGATGTAAAAGAGCATGGCCGAGTTTTAAGGCCTTTCCTTGGTATTCGATACATTCTTATTAATAACGATTTTGCTTCGGCCAACGAATTAAAATCGGATTATGGCGCATTGCTGGTTGCCGGTGACACAGAGGACGAGCCCGCAGTAACCCTTGGTAGCCCCGCGGAAAAGGCCGGGCTTTTGGAGGGAGATATTATTTTGGAGATAAATGGAAAAAAAATTAACGAGGATAGTTCATTGCTGAAGAGTTTACGTATGTATAAACCGGGGGACGAGGTTGTGTTGCGAGTGCTTTCCGGTGATGAAGAAAGAGATGTTTTATTGACTTTAGGTGAAAGGGAGTAGGAGAATTTTAAAATATAAGATTCAAAAAATGATCTAATTGTCATTCTGAATAAAGCGAAGAATGTCCGGCACAGGCGACTAACATACCGGAGCTGTTTATAAAGATTTTTCTCTGCTTAGGCAGGTGGGTCAGGATAACAAAGAGAAGTTTCATCAGTTTTGATTAAATGTTAATTTATGCCTCGGATATTAGCGCTTGATTGGGGAAGTAGGAGAATTGGAGTGTCGATTTCTGACGAATTAAAAATATTTGCGCAGACCCCGATTTCTCCCTTACAAAACAATAATCAAGTTTTTAAAAATTTGGAAAGATTGGTTATAGAATACGAGATTGAAAAAGTTTTGCTTGGATTGCCGAAAAGTATGTCCGGAGAAAAAAACGCGTCTTATGAAAAGGTTGAAGACTTTGGCGAACGGCTGTACGAAAAACTCGGTTTACGCGCCGAATTTCTTGACGAGAGGCTTAGCACGGTTGAAGCGCGGAAAAGTCTGCAAATTCAGGGGTTGTCGGCTCGACAACAAAAAGATTTAATCGATAATCGAGTGGCGCAGCTTTTACTCCAACAATATCTGGATAGAAACTATAAATCGGACACAAATATCGAAGAAATAAATGAATAATAAGATAGTACTGTTTATCATAGTTATTGTAGTCGCTGGCGGACTGGGGGCGTATCTTTTGTCTTCTTCGGATAATGAAAACGATAATATTGAGTCCGAGGTAATGTCTCAGAAAATCGAGTGGAGGCAATACACAAATGATTTTTACGGGTACACGGTTAGTTATCCCGGCAGTTGGGTGCTGGAGAGCAACAGCTCAAATGGAGACTCTATAACATTTTTTGATTCGTCTGATTTTAGGGAGGAGTTAACAATTGCCGTAGCTGATCCGGAAGTGGAGACAATAATCCGTGAGACGCTCTCTATTACAAAAGAAACTGAAATTGAAGTGGCCGGATATAAAACCGTAAAAATGACGGGGAAAGAATCGGAGGGTGGAGACATTACCAATATTGTGATTTTAAGATTATCAGAGCGATTGTTTTATATTGTTGGTCCGACGGTTAAATTTGACGAAATTGTATCGACTTTTAAATTTAATAATTAATTTTTTAAACCATGAACAAAGAAATTTTTCCAAGTTCAATGAGGATGCTTTTATGGGTCATCGCTATCGCGGTTATCTCCATGATTGCTTTGACCGGCTATATCGCCGTACAAGTGGAAGAGATAGATCAAGAGGTTTACGATCTGAGACAACAGATATAATTTCTTTATATTCGGAAGTTAAAAGTAAGAAGCATTATTAATGTCTGAGTTTCGTCAGGACATTGTCACTAAAGAGTGGGTGTTGGTTGCGTCTTTAAGGAGTGGTCGACCCCACGAGTTTTCTAAATCAAAAGCAATACCGGAAGGACTCCCCGAGTCTGATCCGAAATGCGTTTTTTGTGTTGGTAATGAAAGTAAAACTCCCCCTGAAATATTACGTTTGCCTAAAAATGACAATTGGCAAGTTAGAGTCGTTCCAAATAAATTTGGGCTTTTGGAGCTCAACCAGGCTAAGACTTTCAGAAATTTTTATGTTTCCCTCCCTGGCATCGGATCCCATGAAGTCGTTTTAACGCGTGCTCACAACCAGCCAACCGCGCTAAAATCAGTAGAACTTATTGATCAGGTTTTAGAAGTTTACATCAAACGCATAAACGATTTAAAAAAATATAATACCGTAAAATACGTTCATATTATTCAAAATCACGGTAAGTTGGCAGGGGCATCGTTAATCCACCCACATTCGCAAATTTTTGCGATGCCTTTTTTAGGACCGCACCTGCAAGAAGAATTACGCGGCGCAAATGGCCATTACCAAGTCTTTGATAAATGCATTTATTGCGACATCATTGCTTATGAGCTTACCAGGAAAGCAAGGATCGTTTTAGAAACCAGAAATTTTCTTGTTATTTGTCCATACGAAAGCAAAATGCCGTATCAGATGAGGATTATGCCGAAAAAACACCAGGCCAATTTTAATGAAATTTCCATTGAAGACCGGAAAGAATTAGCCGCAGTTATAAAATCGATTCTCTCGAAACTTTATTACAAACTTAATAATCCGGCTTATAATTATTATATTCATTCTATGCCGTTTCGGCGGAGTAAAAACGTATCGCATAATGAAAAAGCTTACCATTGGCATATGGTAATAATGCCGCGGATTAATATTTGGGCGGGTTTGGAACTCGGGACAGAAATTTATGTCAATGTTATGCCACCGGAAGAAGCGGCAGAGTATTTACGAGGAGAATAGTGTTAAAGGCGAGATAGTGGGTAGATGTTTTTTAGATTTTTTGATCGAGAAGAGTTCATTATAAAAGAATTGTGAATCTTTAATTTGTATATTCGTAAAGATTAGCATTTCGTAAACGTAAGTAACCTGTAAAGCTATGAAGAAATATCTTGTTGCAAACTGGAAAATGAACCCGGTAGATCTGCAGGAAGCAGAGAATATTTTGAGCGGTTATCTGGAAATAAATCTACAGAGCGATATAGAGTTAGTGGTTTGTCCGCCCAGAATTTTTTTAAGAAATCTGATAGAAAAATCCGGTGGAAAATTTTTTTGGGGGACACAAAATTGTTTTTGGGAAGATATAGGAGCTTATACAGGCGAAGTTTCTGTTTTGCAGGTAAAGAAATTGGGCGCAAAGTATGTGATAGTTGGTCATTCAGAAAGACGAGAATTTTTAGGTGAGACAGATGAAATGGTAAACAAAAAAATTAAGGCTGTATTTCTTCAAAAATTAGTTCCAATTTTATGTATCGGCGGAGGAAAAGAAGCAAAAAATAAAAAAGCAGATGCCTTAAAAATTGTAAAAGGACAATTGTTTTCGGCATTGCATAGTCTCCCGGCAAGAACTATAAAAAATCAAGAATTTCTAGTCACATATGAGCCACCATGGGCGCTAAGTACTGTTAGCGGTAATCAATCGGCCCCAGCTAAAAAAGTCGCGGAGGTCTCATATTTTATTTTCAAGCTACTCACAAAGACTTATGGTCACCAGGTCGGAAAACAGATTCCAATTTTGTATGGCGGAAGCGTTAATGCTGAAAATATTCAAAAGTTTTCAAAAAAATTGAATCTGGCCGGATTTTTAGTTGGCGGTGCCAGTCTTAATCCAAAAGAGTTTGCCAAAATGGTAGATTTAATGGAATAATAATTTAAAAAGTCTTTTAGAATTAATAAATAACGGGCCCTAAAGTTTTCCGCAGAGGTGTTCTGCCGGAAATAATAAAAATATGATTTTTCTTGCGTCAGACCATATTGGTTTTGAATATAAAGAAAAAATTCAGGATTATTTATTGAATAAAGGATATAAAGTTAAAAACCTCGGACCGAAAAATGATAAAGTTGTTAATTTTTCGGAATATGCCCTACTGGTTGCAAAAAATGTCGTGGCAGATCCTTATAATCGTGGGATTTTGGTTTCGGGGACAGGACAGGGAATGTGCATTGCGGCAAATAAAGTTAAAGGGATATACGCGGCGCTGGTTTACGCGGAAGATGTCGCGGTAAAATCTCGGGAAGAAAATAATTCTAATGTTTTATGCTTACCTGCCCGACATTTGAGTGTCGAGGCGGTGAACGATATTGTCAGCGCTTGGCTCTCCACCTCTTTTTCTACAACAAAAGAAAGCCTTGAGCATATTAGTTTGATCAAAGAAATTGAAAATGAAAAATAATAAAAAATTTGACATGGTTACGATTGGGGACTGTGTGGTTGATCATTATATAGTCCCCCAAGAATATAAAGTCATAAGTGGGCAGGGGAGCAAAACCGGATGGTTGGGTCTCAAGTTTAAAAGAAAAACCCCAGTGACGGAATTTTCCATGTTTCCGGGTGGCAACGCGCTCAATACCGCGGTCGGTTTTCGCAGGCTGGGTTTGAAAACTTCTATAATTACTTCTTTGGGTTTACAAAAAGAAGCGGACTTGATTGTTGATCGGGTTATCGGGGAAAAGATTGACCCAAGTTTAATCAAGCGTGATAAAAACGATGAAGTCGATAAAGGAATAGTTTTTGTCACCGCCGGTGAACGAACCATAGTCAGTTACCACTGCAAAAAAAAATATCAGTTCCCCGGCAATTTTTCTACCAAATGGTTATATCTAACTTCTTTGGGAGCGGGTTTTGAAACAGTTTATAAATCCGTTATCGCTTACAAAAAAAAGAATAACGTAAAAATTGTTTACAACCCGGGAAGTAGGCAGTTGCGGGATTCGATCGGACAGGTTCGAAAAATGATTGGAAATGTCGAACTGGTTTTTGTTAATCTAGAAGAAGCGCAAAGAATAGTCGGGTCAAACAAAAAAACCCTCAAATTCCTTTTAGGAAAACTTCACAATTTGGGAGCGTTAAATGCAGTGATTACGGATGGACAAAAAGGCGCGTTTGCCTCTGACGGCTCAAATTATTATCGATTGCCAATATTTCCAATCAAGCGAGTGGACGCGACCGGCGCGGGTGACGCTTTTGCTTCCGGGTTCACCGCGGCTATGTCATATGGTTTACCGACAGAAGAAGCGTTGAAATGGGGATCGATTAACGCCGCGCGCGAAATTAGTTTGATTGGCGTTCAGAATGGCTTATTGAAAAAAAATCAGTTGGTGAATATTTTGAAAAGAAATAAAAACTACAAGGCGAGAAAGTTTTAATAAATTATAAAAGGGAGTCTTTTGTATTAAAGTATCGAAAGACTTCATTTTTGTTATTTTTGGCCGAATACCCTGCGTTTGTCGTAGGGATCATTATACTACATAGGATACATTTTTTTGTAAAATGTCTAAAAACCTGTTATGATTTAATCAATATAAAGTCAATTAAGAAACAAAAATTATGGCTAAAGCTAGAGTTGCGATCAATGGTTTCGGCCGTATTGGCAGAGCTGCGTTTAAAATTGGTAATAACAGCAAAAGTATTGAATTCGTTGCGATAAATGATTTGTCCCCCGTGCCAACACTAGCACATCTTTTGAAATATGACTCTGTTTACGGTCGATACATTGGGAAGGTTGAGGCGGCAGATAATGCTTTGGTTGTAGATAAAAAGAAAATTCTGGTTTTTGCCGAGAATGATCCAAAAAAATTACAGTGGAAAAAATTGAAAGTTGATGTGGTTTTGGAGTGCACCGGGAAGTTCGTAAAAGACGGTGCCGCAAAAGTTCATATAGAAGCCGGCGCGAAACGTGTGATAGTGTCCGCTCCCGCAAAAGGGGAAGGGGATGTTAAAACTTTTCTTTTGGGAGTGAATGAAAAAGAATATAAACAACAGAAAGTTATTTCCAATGCTTCCTGCACGACCAACTGTGTTGCGCCGGTAGCTTTTGTTTTGCAGAAAAATTTTGGTATAGAAAAAGGGATGGTAACAACAGTACATGCTTACACCGGCGCGCAGAGTTTGGTTGATGGAAATAATAAAGATTTACGTCGCGCTCGCTCGGCGGCTATCAATATTATTCCGACTACTACCGGCGCGGCAATTGCTACCGGCGAAGTAGTTTCCGGGTTGGAAAATCGTTTTGATGGAATGGCGATACGCGTGCCGGTTGTAAACGGGTCCCTCTCAGATTTCACAGTTTTATTAAAGAGGAATACAACGGTTGAAGAATTAAATAAAGCTCTGGTAGAATATGCCAAGAAAAATAAAGAAGTTATGGAAGTAACCACAGACCCAATAGTTTCAACTGATATTATCGGCAACTCGCATTCGGCGATTGTTGATTTGTCGCTGACCAAGGTCGTTGGAGGGAATTTGGTAAAAGTTTTTGCCTGGTACGACAACGAATGGGGCTATGCCAATCGGCTGGTGGAAGAGATTGCGCTGGTAACATAGATAGTCTGTTTTTGGTCTCTATTGACTTTCTAAAAAATTTTAAAAAATTTATAAAATGGTTCCTATAGTTTCATACTCGCGAGTATGAAACTATAGACAGAAGATAGTTTGGCGGTTTGTTTGGTAAATTAAATTATATGGAACCTCAGAATCAAAATCCAATTTTTAAAGACGACCTAAAAGATCCGAAACATTTTTGGTTGTGGTTGGTGGTTTTGGTTTTGCTAGCGGTGGGTGCGAGTGGGTATTTTGCGTGGCGAAAGTACCGTACAGTAGACGAACCGGTTAACCCAGATAAATCGGATAATAATTATTCTTCGAGCGAAGTCGAGAAGTGGCAAACGTATCGCAATGAAGAATATGGGTTTGAGTTTAAATATCCATTAAAGGTTGTGAATGTAGACAAAAATGTAACTAGCCTAATCAAAGGTAATGAAATTGAATCATACGAAATAGAACTTCCAGAAGTATTTTGGTCAGATACTGTAAAACTTGGACTATCCTTTTCCGTATATACAGATAATGACTTTATTGCTTACAACTGGGATCAGGGTTGGGTTTTTTATGATGATTTGACTAATCAGTGGTATACAACAAATAATATAAAAATTTCATTTGATCTCACAAAATCATACCCAAAAACAGAGATTTACAATCCTGTCGGAACAACAAATACTCTAGATCAAAAAAATATTTATGAAAATTTTGGTTTTGGAGATGCAGGAGCAGGAGTAAGTTACTATTTAATTCACCAACCTGAACAAAATATAATTGTAGTTTTCAGCCAATCTCAAGAGGCACTAATATGGGAATGATTAACAAAAAAACAAATAGAGAAAAAGAAATACTTTTATACTAATTTTGACATTTTACTGGACCAAATCCTTTCCACTTTCAAATTCATCGAGCCGGTCTCGGCGGCAGAAGACCAACAAGTCTACGCGCAGGTGGTAACCCGGGCGTTTAATCCGCAAACTGGCGGAGAAGAGGAGTTTTCTACACCTTGCGATGTGCCGGACGGCTAGATGGTCTTGGGGACGATGACGGAAGAAAGATAGCTTTTATGTAACGGAAGGCTTTAGCCTTCCCCATCCTTATAAGAACTTGGAAACCTGAAGGTTTCCTTTACATTGAAAAATCAAATGAATTTACCTTCCCTCAAATCCGCAGACGTAAAAAATAAAACCGTGATGGTACGGGCGGATTTGGATGTGCCGGTTAAAAAAAATGAAATGGGAGAAAAACGCGTTAGCGATACTTTTCGGCTTGAAAAAATGTTGTCGACTGTAAAATGGCTGATGGATAAAGACGCAAAAATTATTTTGATAGGACATCTTAAACGGCCGCAGAGCTGGGATAAAAAATATTCCTTGCAACCGGTAGCTAAAAAAATCTCTGATCTTTTGGGTTTGAAATTTATAGTTATTGATGAAGAATCAAAAAAATTGCCTCACTATCCTTTACCTCATGTGTTTTTCTTCAAGCAAGATTTTCGAAAAATAAAACATCTGCTCTCGGAATTAAACCCCAAAGACATTGCTATTTTGGAAAATATTCGGTTTTATCCCGAGGAGGAAAAAACTTCTGAAAAATTTGCTGAAGAACTTTCCTCAATCGCCGAAATTTATGTGAACGAATCTTTTGCCACGGACTATCATGATAACCAAGTCTCGATAGTAAAAATTCCCGAACATTTACCGAGTTTTGCCGGCCTGCTTTTGGAAAAAGAAATTAAAGTTTTAACGAAAGTTTTAGAACGTCCAAAAAAACCTTATGTTTTAATGATTGGCGGGATAAAATTGTCAGAAAAATTCGAAGGACTAAAGGGGATTTTGGACCGATGTGACTATGCTTTGTTGGGTGGGGGAATCGCAACTTTATTTTTCGCGAGCAGAGGGTACGAAGTTGGCACATCAGTGATGGAAAAAAGTAAGGTGACAGACGCAAAAGAATTTTTAAGAAATTATAAAGAAAAAATAATATTGCCTGACGATTTAGTTGTTGCGTCTTCTCCGGTAGCTCATGAGTCTATCACAGTTGTTAGTCCTGATAATGTGAACCCGGAACAAATGATTTTAGATGTTGGCCCTGAAACAATAGGGAAATACTCCGAATACATCAAATCGGCAAAGACCTTGTTGTGGTCTGGTCCAATGGGGCTTTTTGAAAATCCTCACTTCGCGCACGGGACAAAAGCGTTGGGACGACTGTTTGCTTCGCGTTCTTCGGGGGCGGCATATGGTGTCGCTGGCGGCGGAGATACACTGGACGCGATAAAGATGATAAATGTCGGGGAGTATATCGATCATTTATCTGTCGGGGGAAGCGCGATGTTGCAGTTTTTGGCAGGGAAGCCCTTACCTGGGATAGAAGCGTTGAAAAAATAGCATCAAGTATCTAGTATTAAATATCAAGCATAAATGCCAACAGGAAACCGAATAAAAAAAATATCGGCTTTAGAAATTTTAGACTCCCGTGGTATCCCAACGGTGGGGGTTAAGGTTGAGCTAAAAAATGGAATCAAAGGCTCGGCCCAGGTTCCTTCCGGGACTTCGTCTGGAAAGTTTGAAGTGTTTGAACTCCGTGATGGAGATAAAAAAAGATACAACGGAAAAGGAGTTTTGAAAGCGGTTAAAAATGTTACCACAGTGTTGGGGCCAAAATTGAAAGGAATGAATGTTTCAGATCAGACTGCAATAGACAAAAAAATGTTGCAACTTGACGGAACAAAGAACAAATCCAAACTTGGCGCCAACGCGATTTTGGGAGTTTCAATTGCCTGTAGCCGGGCGGCGGCGTATAGCGCCAAAACGCCTTTGTATAAATATTTGAGAGCACTTTATGGTTTGAAATCAAAAACTTATAGTTTACCTCAGCCAATGTTTAATTTATTAAATGGCGGCGCGCATGCGGAATCTGGAATGGATGTGCAGGAATTTATGTTTATTCCGCGCGGAAAAACTTTCGCAGAATCTTTACGGTTTGCATCAGATACTTTTTTCGCGCTGAAAAAATTACTGCAGTTTGGGAAATTTTCTACCGGGGTTGGGGCAGAAGGCGGGTTCGCGCCGAATTTACAAAATAGTAAACAGGCGATTGAGATATTGTTAGAAGCGACGCGACAAGCAAAAATTCCAACCCGTTTAGTTGGCATAGGTTTAGATATTGCCGCTTCGGAGTTTTATGACAAGCAATCGAACAGTTATGTGATGTCGCGTGAAAAGGCGATTTTTTCTCGGGAGCGACTGATCGCTTGGTACGCGGAATTGATTAATAATTTTCCAATTATTTTAATTGAAGACGGATTACATGAAGATGACTGGGAAGGATGGATGAAATTGAATAGTAGACTTGGAAATAAAGTAAAAATTGTGGGAGATGATTTTATCGTGACTAATTCCAAACGACTACAAGAAGCGATTGACAAAAAGGCGTTAAATTCTTTGATCATAAAACCAAACCAGATAGGGACGGTTACAGAAACATTTGAAACAATTCGGCTGGCGCAGAAAAATAAAATCGCCACAGTAATTTCTCATCGATCCGGAGGAGTAAATGATTCATTTATTGCCGACTTGGCGGTTTCAGTAAATTCTGAATTTATAAAAAGCGGATCGGTTAGCCGGGGTGAGCGAGTGGCAAAATATAATCGACTTTTGGAAATTGAAAACCAATTAAATAAACGATAGATAATGCCCCAAAAGCAGGAATTAACTCCAAATCAAAATCCCAACAAGGCCCTGCCGATAATTGTGGTGGCCGTTTTGGTTGTTGCTGCTTTAGCTGTTGGTTACTTGTTTTTTGGAGAATTTACTTTATTTTTTGCTGGTTTAAATGATCCGGATCGAGAAGAATTGTATAATCGCGATCCAAATAATCTGATTGATGAGATAGAAAAATGGCAAACCTACCGCAACGAGGAGTATGGTTTTGAGTTTAAGTATCCGTCGGAATTAGGTTTAAGCGAAAACGGCGAGGAGGTTATATTGAACCATAACATCCCCTATGAAAATTATGGAGCTTGCGATATGGCTCCGACGGAGGAAAAGCAGGATTTTTTAACCGATTTTAACCTGACTATTCGGCTGTACAATGATTTTTTGACGGAAACCGTACGGACACAGTCGCCTTATATATCCGAAGAATATTTTAAAAACGCTTACTTGGTTATTACCCCGGGTTTCATAGATGAATTTAATGTCGGTTCATGGCATGGTTTTTCAATTTACGAAGGAGCAGAAGGCTGTGGCCATACAATTTATTATTTGCCTTTGGCTCCAAAAAGAACTTTGGTAGTAAAAAAAGATCAGATACAGGCACTTTCCGGGGTTATCTCGTTGTGGGCGAGGGAAGAAATTTTAAAAGTTTCAGGTGTCATTCCTCCAGAACAGTCAGAGAAACGTTTTGACCAAATCCTTTCCACCTTTAGATTTATTGAATAGTTTATTTACCCCTCATGTCGGGGAGAAGAAAAATTAATGGATAATCAAATTAAACGAAATTTAGTCGTATTGACAGTTCTTGATGGTTGGGGGATAGCGCCACCCGGTCCTGGCAATGTGATAAGTCTTGCAAAAGTTCCAAATTTTGATAATTTTTTAAAAAATTATCCTAACAGTAGACTTACCGCGTCTGGAAAAGACGTTGGGTTAAAAGAAAACGAGCCGGGCAATTCGGAAGCCGGGCATGAAAACATGGGCGCTGGAAGAACCGTGTTACAGGATAAAATCGAAATTACCAAGAGTATTCTAGATGGAACTTTTTTTAAAAACGCGGCGTTTGTCGAGGCGTTAAATCATGCTAAAAAATACGAAAGCAAAATTCATTTGATGGGGCTTTTGTCTGACGAGCGGTCTGGCCACGCGGAACCAGAGCATTTGGAGGCGTTGTTAGTTATGTTGAAACAGGCAAATTTCAATAATGTCTATTTACATTTATTCACTGATGGACGTGACACCCCACCAAAATCGGCAGAAAAGTTTTTAAAACGATTACATTTGACCATCAGCAGTTTAGGAGTTGGGAAGGTTGCTACAATATCGGGTCGATATTATGGAATGGATCGAGCGCACAACTATCAACGACTTGAAAAGTCTTATAACGCGATTGTTCACGGAAAAGGAAAGACCGCTGTCAATGAGTACCAGGCGGTGAAACAAGCTTATGAGCGGGGTGAAACGGATGAATTTATCACTCCGACCGTGATTCCTCACAAGGATAAAAAAGGAGTGAAGAAGCCGGTCACCGTGGGAGATGATGACGCTATGATATTTTTTAACTTACGGTCGGATAGAGCTCGGCAAATGACCAAAGCATTTGTGCAGCCGGAACTTTTAAAAAATGGTTCAGATGGCATAACGAATGGTTTTAAGGAGTTTAAAAATTTATTTTTCGTTTCCATGACAGAATTCGGCACGGATTTGCCTGTAATCATTGCCTACCCGACACGCAAAGTTTTTAATAATTTGCCGCAATATTTGGAAAAACAAAGCAATGTCCATCAGTTGTATATTTCCGAATCTGAAAAATTCGCGCACGTTAGCTATTTTTTTCACGGGAATTACGCCAAACTTTTGAGAAATGAAAAAAAAATCCGAATTGATTCAAAAAATGTCGCGACTTTCGATTTGGCTCCGGAGATGAGCGCAAATGAAATTGTAGATACTTTGGTTATGCATTTAAGACAAAAATTATATAATTTTTGTCTTGTTAATTTTCCTAACGCTGACATGTTGGGTCATACGGGAGATATTAAAAGCGCTGTAAAAGGCGTGGAAGTTATCGATAGCGCTTTAGAGAAAATTTATGAGCAAGTAAAGTCACAGAACGGTTCCATGATAATAACCGCCGACCATGGAAACGTGGAAGAGATGATCGACCTGGTAACCAAAGAACCAACCCATGAACACTCGCGAAACCTTATTCCGTTTATTGTCGTGGACGAAAAATTGAAAGAGCAAAAAGTTTCCTTGCGAGATGGGAGCTTGCGAGATGTCGCCCCGACAGTTTTGGATTTAATGCAAATAAAAAAACCCGACGAGATGCTGGGAATAAGTTTGTTAAAAAAATAACCATCCCTGCGGCAAGTCGCAGAGGTATTCTGCCAGAAATAATAAAATGGACAATCAAAACCCGCAATTTAAAAAAGTATTATTGGTGATTTTGGACGGTTTCGGCGTAGCCTCTGATTCATTTGCAAATGCTATAACGCACGCCGGAATGAAGAATTTTGGGCTTTTCGTGAATTATTATCCGTCACTCACACTGCAAGCCGCCGGGCCAAATGTTGGTCTGGGGTGGGATGATCCCGGGAATTCAGAGGTTGGGCACACTTGTTTGGGAGCGGGGCGGATAATTTTACAGGATATGCCACGAATTGATCAGAGTATCGCAGATGGGATTTTTTACCAAAACCCCGCTTTTTTGAAAGCGATCGAACATGTGAAAAAAAATCAATCAGCCTTGCACTTGATTGGTTTAATCGGCGATGGTTTAGTACATGCTTCGCAACTTCATTTGTATTCGCTTCTTACTCTAGCCTCGGAGTCAGGAGTTGATAAGGTTTTTATTCATGCATTTACTGACGGACGTGACACCGCTCCAAATAAAGCGCTCGAAGACATGAAAGCTATTGAAAAAAAGATTTTAGATGTTGGAATCGGAAAGGTTGCTACCGTAATAGGACGGTTTTACGCAATGGATCGAGCAGAGCATTGGGATTTAACCGAGAGCGCGTATAAAGCAATGGTTATTGGAGAGGGAGAAATCGCGGAGGGACCGCTTTCCGCTATTGAACAAAACTACGAAAAAAATATTTTCGACGAAACAATCCCGCCGACCGTTATCGAACGGGAGGGGAAAGATCCGGTGACCATAAAGAGTAATGACGCGGTGATAATGTGGAACTATCGGCCGGATCGCGCTATTCAGATAACCAAAGCTTTAGTCGCTCCGCAGTCAGTTCCTTTTGCAAATAAATATCCTCCACTTTCCAATTTGTTGTTTGTTGCAATGACGCAGTATTCACAAGGACTGCCGGTGGTAACTGCTTTTGAAAAGCAACCAGTTCCTAATACTCTGGCGGAAATATTGTCAAAAAATGGAAAAAAACAGTATCATATTTCCGAAAGTGAAAAGTACGCTCACGTCACATATTTTTTTAACAACGGCAAGCAAACTCCAAACGCCGGGGAAGAGTGGAAAATTTTGAGCTCGTCGAGTTCTTACAAAGAGCGATATCAAAATGTTCCGCAGATGTCAGCGCCGGAGCTAACCGTAGCGTTACTGGAAAAACTAGACGAGCCGATAGATGTTTATGTCGTCAATTATGCCAACCCCGATATGGTTGCTCATACTGGAAATTTTGAGGCTTCGAAAAAAGCCCTGTTAGCCATCGATGATCTGCTTGGAGATTTGGCTAACAAAGCGTTGGAAAAAAAAGATTTGTTGATGTTAATAACATCAGATCATGGTAATATTGAAGAAGTAAAAACTATTGAAACCGGTAGGGTAAGTAAAGCGCATACTGGAAACCCGGTACCATTTCTAGCGATTGGGGAAGGATTAAAACTATCAACTCCTTTAAAAAAAGGTTATCTGGAATTGGCGGCGCAGGTTCCGGAGGGTTTACTATCCGACGTCGCGCCAACGGTTTTGGATGTGTTGAATATTGAAAAGCCAAGCGAGATGACCGGGGTAAGCATGATGGCAAAGTTTTTTAAACAAATTGGAAATAACGATCCCTAAAGTTTCCCGCAGGGTATTCCCTAAAGGGAATACTACGTCTGCTCGTATTTTTGTATTTATGCTCGCAGACGTGTTTGATCGGGTTATTTCCTCTGTTCCACTCCCGTGGAACTCCGGACAGGCAGAATACCCTAATGCTTACCGCTGAAGTATTCTGCCAGAAATAATAAATAAAACACAGAATAAATATGCCGGTCAATTTAAAACTCAAGCAGGCTTACGCAGAGTTTCAAAAGCAGATGCGAGAGATTGGAAAACAGCAACGCAAGGTTTTTGCGGATTTTATTCGTGGGCTGGAAGAGGAAAAATTGCGGAGTTTAAGAAAAAAGTTAAACGAATAATTTATGGGAGTTTTGGGATCATCGCAAATTTCACCCTTGGAACGGGGGCAAATGCCGCAGGCAGAAACTCCGGATGCCAAAATTTTATCTCCGGAAACACCCAAAGCCCCTGAAATAACCCCGGAACAAGAATTGGCCGCGCTTGATCAAAGCGCGGATGCGGAAATGCAAGATTTTTCAACCGAGCAGAGAGCGGGGGTTGATTCGGCGATTCAAACCGGCGCGGATCTGGGGTTTTCTCAACGCGAAGTGGCACAACGGCTGGAATCGTCGGGGGTAAATTCGACTCTTTCCAATTTAAAAGACAAAGCCGAGACTGTTTACTCTGGATTCAAAAAAGTCGTGGCTGTCGGTATGAGCGCGCTTTCCATGGGGGCGGCGCAGGAAGCCATACCGGCGATGCAAGTTGTAGAAAAGCTCGTACCAAAACAATCGCGTGAGCAGGTGTTGGAGTTGGTACCGAAACCGCCTGAAATTTCGCAATTTCAAAATCGCCTTGCGCAAGCTCAAGAAACTGATGTCGGGAGCGCAAAAGAGTCGCCGGCTGAAGTCGAGGAGGCAGAGACGGTAACCGAAGCGGATATTAAAAATAACGTTTTAACGGGCGACCAAGAAATTACTTACGTTGGCTCAGGCAGTCTGGAAAATTTTTTGGTTCTGGATAAAGGCGATACTGCAGCAGTATTACATGATATTTCTAAAATTCGGGAGCTGGCTCGTGGGAAAGACAGTATTGTTTCGATTCATACCCATCCGGTGGCGGCTTATGAAGGGATGGGATACTTGTCAACCGAGCAAGCTCGGCAAGTTGCGGATGGCGAAATTTCTGCTCCTATTGGACCACCTAGCGACGGCGATTTTCGTACTGCGGCAACAGTGGATTATTTTTTAAGAAAAGATAATAAAAAAGTTAATTTAACGCACCGCGTTTACGAGCCGTCCGGCGTTTGGAATTTTCAAATCGATCCCGGCCACCCTTTCGTAAAATATATGCAGGGCGCGGCACAAGCAGTGGACAAGGGGGTAAAAGAGGCTTTTTCAAGATTGACCGAAAAGGAGCGGGTAGAATTCGGCATCCTGACAAAGAAAGTCAAAACGGTTACAGACATTCCCAACCTTGGCGACCCCGATCAGATAGAAGCGCTAAACGAAAAACTTTCAGGCAGCAAGCATGCCGCGAAGGTCGAATCGATCATTACCAGCGCCAATCTGGTACTTTCCGACATGGAGATGGTGGCGGAAGAATTGCGGGCAAGTACCATCGTCGGCCACAAGCCAGAGGAGATACAAGGCTTGATTAACATGTATTCCGGCCTTTGCAAGCGCAATGGGATCGAGGTTCAATACAAGCCGAATCCTATCTTGCCGGAAAGCCAGCCCCAAGTCCAAGCGCCGGTAGTCGAAGCTAAAACCCCAGCAACTCAAGCCGCGGATGAGCTGCCAGAGCTTGGCGTAGAAAAAGACCAGCCGCCAGAGTCAGACGCGCCAAGATCGTCCCCGCCGCTTGCAAAAGACAATCCGCAAAGGGAATACTTGTCTAGCCAAGAAGCATACCTTGAAAAAGTAGCGGGAAAAGAAAACGAGGCAAGATTGTCTAGGGTCGAATCGATCAAATTTACGCTAGCACAGGCTGAACAGAATCGCCAAGCGGCGCATGAGGCCGGTGACACCGAAAGCGAACTTGAGGCGGTTCGGGAGCTGGTTCAGTTTCAGAAATTTTTAGAGGAAGAAAATCAACCGCTCACAGGGAAGGATTTAGAGCATTTCAGCCCAAGAACACGAAAAGAGGTAAAAGCCGATCTTCCGCGGATTCCCGAGGAAGCGGCAGACGCGTTTAAAAAATACGATACACAACGCGAGTGGTTAGCAGGAGTTACCCATTCGCCGGAGTATGAGGAGAAAGCACTGAAAAATGAAGGTTTAACTCAACAACAGTTGAATCGCAGACGAGAAGCGTCTCTTAGAGACGAAGTTAACCTTGACGACCAATTCCACAAAATAAAAAAAGGTAGTCTAGGGGACACCGATTTAGCTTCTGGCAAGCGTCCCAGTATCAAGGCTCGCTTCGGAAAGATTCCAGAAGGAGAAAGAGAATTACACGGCGGGTCTGAAAGATTTCAAGACAATCCTACTGTTGTTCATGAGATGGAGCATGAAATAACTGATGGAGGTCTGGGAATGTCGGAAAGAGCTAAAACTCTTTATCAGGAAGCGTATAATGGGCCAAGGAAGGACACAAAAAATGGAGCTTATTTTTCACAACCGACAGAACTTGATGCAAGAAAGAAATCCTTCGAGTTTGAACTTGAAAAGAACGGGGTGTGGAAATACGGCGAGCCTTTTACACAAGAGCATTTGCAAAAAGCGTTACAACTTGAAAAAGAAGGAAAACTTACCAATGATTCTCAAGTATTCATAAATTATCTCAAACACGACAAGATTCCGGAAATTATGAACACGATTGCCGAGAATAGAACAGTGTCACCTGGTGGAGAGGCGAGTATTAAAGCTTGAGTTGAAAAGAATTTGAAACAAAAATAATTATTGTGTCTGAAATTTTTACACCTTTAACAACTTTGGGTGCTTGGGTAATTGTAGGGCCGCATTACTTGGCACCATGGGCGTATGTAATCGCTTTATTTATAGCGCTATTGTTTTGGTGTTGTATTGGAAATATCCATGGGGACATCAGGATGGAAAACGCAGAGCGATTTTTCGACTGATTTCGTTATTTATTGTAATTGTAGGAATAATAATTATCATTTTCAGTTTTGTATTATCGTATCTTAACCTAGATGATCCTTTTAAACCACTTAGCCCAGAAGCACAGGAACTTCATGACGAAATAATGGAAAAGAGTGAGTTAAATTAGAAACAAACGCAAAAATACTATAAACATATCAATAAGAAAAGATAGCAAGGAAAATCAAAATATAAATACTAAAAGAAAATAATAAAACACAAAAAATAATGCGAGTCGTTGAAGAACATAATTACAAAGAACTAATTTTAAGTTTATTGATATCTTCAATCTTTTTTGTAGTGATTCACTTCAGTACTAGATCTTTTACTGATACGGAAAGGTCTATATTATTTTTCTTGTTATCTTTCGCCGTTTTAGGGTTTATCAACCGTAAGCTATTGTTGAGCTATAGAATTAAATCAATGACCGGAAACCCAGGAGTTTTTTTTGCTTTATTAAGTGCCGTGCTGGCTATTTATTTAATTATTTATGGGATAAATTTATTAATTGCTTATGGATTTGTGGTATTGGTAGCCAGTGGTCGCATATTTGTCAATATGCAGAATTTATCAAGTTCAGAATCAAAGGAAACAAAAAAAGCTGTGAGTGCTTTGTCTGTACTTTTTGTCGTCGCGGTTATTGTCTTGGGCTATATGATTTTTACTTAATAATTCAAAATTAATCTTGTATGATAAGTATATTATTGTTTGTAGTAGGAGTTGTTTTACTCTTTATAAAACAAATAAATTTGTCTAGTGGGTCGATGTTGAAGAAACCAGGGACCACAATACTGGGGGTCATTACGATTATTTCCGGTTTGCTTGCAATGGTTGTTGGAAATTTGTTTGGAGAGAAAGGGGCTATGGGATTAATGGGGATAGTCGCATACACAGTCCCCGCACTGATCCCTATTGTCTCTATACAGTTTTTAAAAAAACCGAAACTTAATGATTTTGCAGCACAACAAGGTACGAAGAATAAGGCAGTCAATATTATTGGCAAGGGGATTTTGATCATTTTACTCGTGTTTGTGATTTGGCTGGCTATCAGAATGCTAGGTTAATAAAAAAGAACCGCTGTCGCGGCTCAGTAATTTTATTATAGTAGATTGAATTTGGAAATAGCATATTTTGCTGTTATAATTAAGGCACAAATTAATTAAACAAAGAAAAAAATGCCAAAAGAAAAAAATAAAAAAATCAAAGGGACAACAGATGTATTAATGAAGGATGACGAGTTTTACTATCCTTCAGAGGAAGTTGTTAAAAATGCCAATATCCAAAATTACGAAAAAGTCTACAAAGAGGCGGCAAAAGACCCGGTAAAATTTTGGGAAAAGGCGGCAAAGGATCTCACCTGGCAGAAAAAATGGACCAAAACCTTTGATGATTCAAAGAAGCCTTTTTATTCGTGGTTTGTCAACGGCAAATGCAATATTTTTGACAATGCCCTGGAGCGGCATCAGAAAACCGCAACGAGAGGCAAAATCGCAATTTTGTGGGAAGGCGAAAATGGGGACAAACGGAAACTGACATATAAAGAGTTGTATAACGAAGTAAACAAGTTCGCGGCAGTGCTAAAAAATATGGGGGTTGAGAAAGGGGATAGAGTCGCGGTGTATTTGTCCAACATTCCGGAAGTGGCGATCACCATGCTCGCGTGTGTAAAAATTGGCGCTATTCATTCGGTTGTGTACGCGGGCTTTTCCGCGCAAGCCCTAAGAAAAAGAATTAAAGACGCGCAAGCAAAAATAGTGGTTACGGTTGACTGGAGCTACCGAAGAGGTAAAGTAATTTGTCTGAAAAAAATAGTTGACGAAGCTTTGCAAGAAGACTGCGAATCTATATCGCATTCAATTGTTGTTAACCATGGAAAAGAAAAAGTAGATTTTAGCTCCCCTCGAGATGTTTGGTATCACGAGTTAATGAAAAAGAAATTACCTGTGCCAAAAACTGAAGTCATGGACGCGGAGGACCCGGCTTTTATTCTGTACACTTCTGGTACAACTGGCACGCCAAAAGGAGTCGTGCACGCGCATGGTGGTTATATGGTCGGGGTTTACCGCACCATCAAATGGGTATTTGATTTGAAGGAAAACGATGTTTATTGGTGCACCGCTGATCCGGGCTGGATTACCGGGCATAGTTATATAGTTTATGGACCGCTGATGGCGGGAGTAACCACTATTCAATACGAAGGGGTACCGGATTTTCCGCAAGAAGACCGGATTTGGGAAATGGTTTCGCGGTATAAAGTTAATGTTTTATACACCGCTCCGACCTTGATTCGATTGATGGCAAAATATGGAGACGATTTACCCGCAAAACACGACATGTCTTCTTTGCGCATTTTAGGGTCGGTAGGAGAGCCTATTAATCCGGAGGCTTGGAAATGGTATTATGAACATATTGGGAAAAACCGTTGTCCGATCATGGATACGTGGTGGCAAACGGAAACGGGGATGAATATTATCACTCCGCTTCCACCGGTACCGCTGAAAGCAGGTTCTGCTTACCGGCCGTTTCCCGGAATTATCGCGGATGTCGTAGATAAAGACGGAAAGTCGGTCGAGGTTGGTAAGGGTGGTTTTCTGGTCATCAAGGGTTCCTGGCCGGCGCAATTGAAAACTTTGTATCATAACCCGCAGCGTTACATAAAAACTTATTACGATAAAATCCCAGGCGGGATGTATCTTACCGGTGACTTGGCAACAAAAGACAAAGATGGATATTTTTGGATTCAAGGACGAGCTGATGATGTGTTAAGTATTTCCGGGCATCGCATTTCAAATGCAGAAATAGAAAGCGCGATTGTTTCTCACGAGGCGGTTTCGGAAGCAGGAGTTATTGGCAAACCGCATCCTGTAAAAGGCGAGATCGCAAAGGCTTTTGTGATTTTAAAGTCGGGGTTCAAAGGCTCGGAAGAATTGATAAAGGAAATAAAACTGCATATTAGAAAAACTATTGGGCCGTTGGCGGTAACAGAGGAGATAGAATTTGTTGAGAAATTACCAAAAACCAGAAGCGGCAAAATTATGAGACGGGTGCTGCGCGCAAAAGAGCTGGGGGAAGAGCTTGGAGACACCTCGACATTGGAAGATTAAACTCCCCATGAAAGTAAAATCCGTTACACCGATGTAACGGATTGATGAGGCGAGGATTAATGGTAATTATGGGTAAAATTAGAATCGTAATACTAACAGTTGTGCTACTTGCGGGGCTCGTGTTTACAGGTTGGTTGTTTTTCAGCCGCTCGCAGACAGTGGAACTGGCAGAAGGACAAAGTTTTGAATTTAAAAATTATAGTATCCGAACAGAAGTAGCCGGTGAAGACGGTAAGAGTGTTCAGATTAGAGTGTTTGATAATACTTCAAAAACAATCGAATACCTCTACCTATCCGAAGCTGATGGTTATACCCAAGAAGTTTTAGGTTTAGTCGTTGAGTTTCAAGGCGCAGGGGTACCTAATGGGTTTAATCAAAGAGATGAAAAAGTGGTAAAGCTTAAATTAAACAAAAAGTAGTTTCCCTCTCAGGAGACGAGGAGGGGTTAAGAGGGGTTGAAAGAGATATGAAGCAATTGAAAGTTTTCTCTGAATTGCCAAGAGTCCATCCAACTTAGATGGTTGATTAAACTGTAGATTTTTGCGGCCAAGAAAAAGTATGGTAATTGAATTAGACGAAGGGTGCCATAACATCAAGAGAATTGGAGAACACGACATGAAAAAGCAACAGTACCAAGAATCAAAAGGATATAGAGTTTCAAGGTTTTGGAACAATGAAGTTGAAAATAATATTGAGGGAGTTTTAGAAGTAATTAGAAGAGAGGTTGAGCAAAAAGTAATTTTTAACCTCTTCCGCCCGTCTGGGCACCCTCTCCATGAATTGGGGAGAATATAAACAATGTCTAATAAACTAATAACAATCAAAATTGGCGGGGAGGCGGGGTTTGGGATCAAAGTCGCGGGCGCGACCCTCGGCAAAGTTTTTTTGCGATTAGGATATGAAATAGCGGACTACACGGAGTATCCGTCTCTTATTCGCGGCGGGCATAACACCACCGAGCTGACAATTGGACCAAAAATTTATCACGTCGTCCGGCCGATAAATTTGCTGGTTGCTTTAAACCAAGAGACTTTTGACAAACATTTAAGCATTTTGTCGGATGATGCCGGAATAATTTTTGATCCGGAAAAAACCAAACCGACAACCGACAAGTTTAAATTGTATCCCGTTCCTTTTGGAAAGATTTTAAAAGAAATCGCCGGATCTGATCTTATGAAAAATACTGTGGCGTTGGGTGCGACGCTTGCCGTACTAGACGGAAACATCGAAGGATATTTGCAGGTGTTGAAGGAAATTTTTGGGAAAAAGTCTGACAAAATAGTAAACGCAAACATCGCCGCCGCGAATGCAGGTTATAGTTTTGTAAAAGAAAATCTGCAAGGGGAGTTTCCGTATAAAATTGAACCGCAAGAAGTAAAAGATCAAGTTTATCTTACCGGGAACGAAGCGATCGCCCTTGGGGCGATTGCGGGTCAGTGCCAAGCTTATTTTGCATATCCAATGACACCTTCGACTTCTGTTTTGGTTTATTTGTCGAAACACGGGCCGAAGGTTGGAATGTTGGTTCGCCAGGCCGAGGACGAAATTTCTGTTATCAACCAAGCAATCGGCGCTTCGTGGGCAGGCGCGCGTTCCATGCTTGGGACCTCCGGCGGGGGTTTTGCGCTTATGAGTGAAGCGTTGGGTTTGGCGGGGATTACGGAAACTCCTTTGGTAATCTTTGTATCCCAACGAAGCGGGCCGGCAACAGGACTGCCAACATGGTCTGAACAAGGAGACCTAAGATTTGTTTTACATACCGCTCAAGGAGAATTTCCAAGGATAATCTTGGCGCCTGGTGACCAAGAAGAATGTTTTTATATGACCGCGGAAGCGCATAACTTGGCACAGAAATACCAGATGCCCGTGTTTATTTTGTCTGATAAAAATTTGTCAGAAGGTGGAAAAACCGTTACCAGTTTTGATCAAAGTAAGATTGCCATCGAGCACGGAGAAGTATTGTCAGAAGAACAGGTAAAACAGGCAAAGAAGTACTTGCGGTATCAAGTAACCGAGTCAGGAGTTTCTCCAAGAACTTTGCCGGGTACCGAGAACGGTTTATTTACGGCAAACTCCGACGAACACAACGAATATGGATATTCTGAGGAAGACGGTGAAAATCGGATAGCGCAAGTGGACAAACGGGCAAGAAAACTGGAAACCGTGGCAAAAGAAATTCCGAAACCTGTGTTTTATGGACCCAACAACGCGGATTTAACCATAGTTTCTTGGGGTTCAACCAAGAGCACGATACTGCAAGCTATGGAGAGCTTAAAAGATAAATCTGTTAATTTCCTCCACTACTCTTACATGTGGCCTTTAGGAACGGCTCAATTTGAGCCTTTGAAGAAAGCTAAAAAAATAATGGTTATAGAGAACAATAGCACCGGGTTGTTTGAAGGAATCATTCGCGAAAATGTCGGGAGAGTTTCAGAATTTAACTTTCGTAAATATGATGGCCGTCCTTTTTGGCCACACGAGATAGTAAAGAAAATATTAAATATTTAGTGTTTTGCATTAAGCATTTTAAAATAGTCCTATTAATTTTAAATTTACCTCGGATATTGATAGGGTTTCTGGTTGGACTGTTGTCGGTGCCCGAAAAGGTTTATGTACGCAAAAATTTGATTATGACATTGAGGGTTAAGAGGTTGTGGTTAAGCGAGTTTTTTATACGCAGGAGGGTAAGAGGAATGACTATCGGGAATATAATTTTATTAAGCAAATTTTTAAGAGGCATCTACTTACGAACATGAAAAAGCACATGTAAAGCAGTATGAAAGATTTCCGCTAATATTTCCGTTTCTGTATATTTATGAATTTATAAAAAAAGGATATAGTAAGAACAAATATGAAATAGAGGCTAGAAGATTTGTTGAAAATGATAAATGAATTTTACCCCTCATAGAATAAGAGGGGGCTAGGGGGAGTGGAATTTCCCCCTCCTTATTAGGAGGAATAGGGGAGGTCCAAGAGTACAGGGATAACTATTCAAATTTACCATAGCCTCCTCTAACTCCTTTTCACGAGGAGGATAACAACGGTCAATCCTGTTTTCCCCTCCTTATGGGCTGGAGAAATAAATAAAAAAATCCCGTTCGCAACTGTTGCTACTAATGATTATGAACAGAAAAGGGACTACTCAAGCCATCTCTTGCAGGATTTTAGCCAGCAATCCTGTGACAATCGCCGGGCAGGTATAAGTAGATTGAAGGTTTTCTGTTTGAGAGATCTGCTCGGGCGTAATTGCCATTACTTTGTCCAATCTGGCTCCGGAAAGATTCGCATTTTTCATGTTTGTTCTCAGTAAGAACGCTCCTTTTAAAGTAGACTATGCCATGTCCGCTCCTGACAAGTCAGTCCCGACTAGGCGCGCACTGTCGAGGTTGACATTTTTGAGATCCGCCCCTGCCAAACACCTGCCTGATAGACTGGCGTTGACAAGAATCCATTCCCCATTAAGTGGGAGTTTGTCTGCGTAAATCTCGTATTCAATCAGGCGCTCCCGTGTTTCTAGTCTAGTCATTTCATTTATCCTTCAAAAAATTGACTTTATAAACTAACATAAAAACTGTCAAATGCAAACACCTGACCCAATAAAGCCCGAATCATACAATTCAGATGTTTTTCCAACCTGGTGTCCCGGGTGTGGAAACTTTGGGATATGGGCGGCGCTAAAAATGGCGCTTTCAAATCTTAAAATTCCACCGCACAAAGTGGCGTTGATTTTTGGAGTCGGTTGTTCGGGTAACTTTGCAAATTTTGTTAAAGGTTATGTTTTTCATTCCTTGCATGGCCGCGCTTTGCCGGTGGCATCTGGCGCAAAGCTTGCCAATTCGGATTTGCATGTTATCGCGATCGGCGGCGACGGCGACGGTTTTGCCGAGGGGTTGTCGCATACCATCCAAACCATCCGATCAAACGTAAATATCACTTATATCGTTCACGACAACCATGTTTATTCACTAACTACCGGGCAGACCTCACCAACATCGCTGAAAGGTTTCAAAACCAAAACCACGCCCGAAGGATCGTTTGAATATCCGATCAATCCAATGGCTTTGGCGATTTCCGCAGGCGGCAGTTTTGTAGCGCGGGGATTTGCGGGCGAAATCCCGCATTTATCCGATTTAATTGTGCAGGGAATTCAGCACCGCGGTTTCAGTTTTATCGATGTCATGCAACCTTGCCCGACATTTAACCCGCAACTTTCATACGATTGGTATCGGCAACGACTCTATAAACTCGCGGATCAAGGATACAAACCGGACAACAGACACAAGGCTTGGGATATTGCGCAAGAAGAAATTTCTGAAAAAATCGCAACCGGGGTATTGTATCAAGAACAACGGGCGACCCTTGAAGATAATTTTCCACAAATTTCAAAAACCGCGCTTGTAAAAAAAGATTTTAGCGGGGTTGACATTAGGCAATTTTTAGGGCAGTTTAAATAGAATTAAAAACTAGCCCCGGAGGGCAACATGAAGAAACTACTGTCTTTTGCTGTTGTTGTGGCGTTTACGGCAATTTGTGGGCTTTCCGAGCCCATTGTGGGCGACTATAAGTACAAGCTGGTCTACAATTACGAGAAGCTAACACTGACATTGTATGACAGTGGGGACCGGGTACTTGCCGAGTACCCGATCACGAGTCCGGCCAGAAGGCCGAGCTATTGGCCGGGTAATGCCTGGGTGAGTAAAGTCGTGATCAACCCGGGTTGGCGCCCGACGGTTGGGACAAGAGAATACTACGAGAAAAAAGAAGGCCGGTCGTTACCCGACTATCTGCCTCCCGGCAACGAGCGAAATGCCATGGGGAACTACAAGATGTATTTCGACTTCGACCAGCCGGTCGGCATGCCGATTCGCGGACACGGAAACAACCGCCCGGATCAGATCTCAATGAGGTTGAGCCGGGGTTGTGTCCGAACGCTCAACGAAGACGGGGTGAAGTTTCTGTCAATACTGTCGGATCGGGATTTGTCGGAGGATTTTGCAAGCGGAAAAACTTTGACCGTGAAGGTCGCCCCGACCAGGGTTGTGTTTGAATAATCAAACCAACCCATTTTTTTATGGTATAATAAAACCATCGAAGATTTTCGAAAATTGAATTTTATGAAACGCAAGTGGGAAATTTATAAACCAATAACAGATGAAGATAAAAAGAAATTTCCGGATGTACATCCGGTTGTTTTACAGTTACTTTTCAATCGAGGGATAAAATCTTCCGAAGAGGTTGAAAAATTTTTAAACACCAATTTCGAATCGGTCAGCTCGCCGTTTCGTCTAACCGGTATGGACAAGGCGGTTGAAAGAATATTGAAAGCCATTGAAGAAGACGAAAAGATTACGATTTACGCGGATTACGACGCGGACGCGGTGACTGCTTGCGCGGTTTTATATCGCGGATTAAAACAACTTGGAGTAAAAAATTTGGGGTATTATATTCCTGATCGGTTTGACGAGGGGTATGGCGTAAACAAAGAAGCCGTGGAAAAAATCGTGGAGAGTGGCGCGAAACTTATAATTACGGTTGATTGTGGCACAAACTCGGTAGAAGAAACCACGCTTGCAAACAAACTGGGGATGGACGTTATCATCACCGACCACCACGAAATAACGGGGAATTTGCCAAAATGCGTCGCGGTTATCAATCATCATCGAGACGGGCATCACGATCTATCCGGATTGACCGGCGTCGGCACGGCTTACAAATTAGTCCAAGGACTAATGGCCGTTTTGTTTGCCGAAGAATATAAAAAAAGTTATGAATGGCAAATTCCTGAAATTGATTTTACCCCGACAGAAACCTTTATACAAGTTAAGCGCGAGTTATATCCTCATTGGGAAAAGTGGCTTTTGGATTTGGTTGCAATCGGCACGGTTGCCGATGTGCAGAGTTTGCACGGAGAAAATCGCATTTTAGTAAAATATGGTTTGCAGGTTTTACAAAAAACTAGATGGATCGGGCTCAAACAGATTATGCAGAATTCTTCGCTCGATATGAACAGGAAATTTGATACCTTTACCATTGGATTTATTATTGCGCCAAGAATAAACGCCGCTTCACGCATTCAACACGCCGAGATCGCTTTTAAACTGTTGATTGGTGACAATCTTGAAGAGGTTGGGAGTTACGCCGGGCAACTGGAAAGTCTCAACCAGCATCGCCAAAGGCTGACCGAGCAAATAGTGTCCGAGGCCAAAGCGCAGGCGGAACTGCAAAGAGACAATAAAATAATTTTAGTGGTTGGAGAAGATTGGCCAAAAGGGGTTATTGGTCTGGTTGCCTCTCGGTTAAGTCAAGAATTTTATCGGCCAACAGTAGTTTTGGAAAAAAGCAAAGGCCATGCAACCGGTTCGGCGCGCAGTATTGAGCAGTTTGATATTGTTTCCGCGTTTTCTCAAAATGCGTCTTACCTGGAAAGGTTCGGCGGGCACGCCCAAGCCGCTGGACTGACTATCAAGGCGTCAAAAATTCCGAAGTTTCATCAAAGTCTGTTGGAATTCGCGCACGAAAAAATTTCCGACCAGGATCTGGTTAAGACTCAAAAAATTGATATCCAGATAAGCCCCTCCGAACTAAACAATGAGTTGGTTACCGCGTTTGAATCGTTAGAGCCGTTTGGAGCGGGGAATCCGTCGCCGACCATAATGATAGAAGGATTGACACTTGAAAATTCTCGGACAGTGGGAAATACATCGAAACATTTGAAAATTCAGGCGAGTAAAGATAATGTTATAATAAATCTAATCGGTTTTGGGTTTGGGCCTCGGATTAACACTTTTTCTCCCGGTAGCAAATTCGACGTTGTGGCAGAGCCGTCCATAAATAAATGGAACGGTCGAAGCGAGATCCAGTTAAAAATTATCGATTTAAAAAAATCCGAAAATTAATCTTTTCTGTCATTGCGAGTAGCCCGACAAGACGTCGGAGGCGGCAAGTGCGTAAGTCCTATATTTGTCGGGATTATATCTTCGTCCGCCGTGGCGGACGGATCGCAATGACATTGTGTATGCACATATGACTCATGATTCTCTGGTTATTTATACTGACGGCGGGGCTAGGGGCAACCCGGGACCATCGGGAATAGGGGTTGCAATTTTTGATAAAGATAAAAAATTGATCGCGACTCACAAAGAATTTATTGGCTACGCGACCAACAATCAGGCAGAGTACAAAGCGGTGATTTTGGCGTTAGAAAAAGCCTCCGTGCTTGGGGCAAAAAATATTAATTTTTTTCTGGACTCGTTGTTAGTAGTAAAACAGTTGCGAGGGGAGTTCAGGATGAAGAACGAAGGGTTAAAACCTTTGCAACAGCAAGTATTTCGGCTGTCTAACAAGTTTTCTTCAATTAATTATTCGTACGTTCCTCGGGAACAAAACAAAGTTGCCGATAAATTGGTGAACGAAGCGATTGATGAGGGGATAAATAATGTTAATAAAGTTTTTTAACTTAAACACTTGGAAGGGGAAATATATTAAAGATATTATTAAACACGTAAAAAAGAAAAAATACGATTTGATAAATTTTCAAGAAGTCGCCGGAGGTATTCACAGCTATACCACCAAGGATAATTTTGCCGATTATAAAAAGGCTTTTCCAATGAATTCGGAATTGGTAATCCGCGGCCGCAACACCGGCGACAAAACGTCTTATTTCGGCAACGCGACTTTTTATAACAATGGATGGAAACTTTTAAGAAAAGAGGTTGTCTGGATGCAAAAAAAGGTACTCGCGGTAACCGAGGCTGTCACTAATCCGATCGACTACCCTTATAATTTTTATTCTTTATTATTACAATCTGGCAGGCGAAAGTTTTATCTAATAAATACTCATTTAATTTGGGAGTCAAACCCAAACGAGTCGAGGCGAAGAGAGAACGTAAATCAAATATTGGTTAACTATATTAAAACCTTAAAGCATCCGTTTATATTGTCCGGTGATTTTAATATCACCGCGAATAATCCGACAGTGGAAAAACTGGATAGTTTGGCAAATAATTTATTGACTAAAAATAAAATCAAAAATACTCTTAATCTCCGCGTGCATACTGCTAGAAAGAAAATTCCGAAACCGGGTTTGGCGGTCGACTTTATTTACGTCTCAAAACACTTCAAACAAAAAAATTTAAAAGTTCACAAAAAACTTGACTTGTCTGACCATTTTGGCATAGAAACAGAATTAGATTTTGTGAACCATTCTTAACATTGCAAATAACAATGTTCGGGATGGTTCGAGCCTACAGGTGAACCCGTAATATTTTTTAAACGAAGTGAGCAGACAAGTTTATTAAGAACCCAACGTCTAAAAAGTTTTAACTTCTCGACCACACCTAAAAAATAGTTTTTGGATTTTATGACCGCCAACCTTATTAGCTTCTCGTACCGGCGTATAATACGCCGTACGCTGTCGCTAAAGTGGATTTTATCACTGTCATTAGATTTCGCGCCGTTACTTGTTAAACTGATAAAAGATATTTATAGAAAAACCCCGTCACCTGCACTGACGGGGTTTTTAGCACACAATGGTCTAAGTTGTGTTTTTGTTTAGAGGGTTGGTCCTGAACCGAAAGGAATCATTGGCCTCATGATCCTTATCAACTTGATGTTGGAGTTTAGGATTTTGACTGCGTTTGCCGCTGAAGTAGCGCCGCCGGCGCCGATTGTGCCGCCAGTTAAACTATCACCAGAGTCGATCTTGTTGTCTCCAGTATCCGCGTCAGCGTCGACATCGTCGTCAATGTTAACCCAGTTGTCGTTGTCGATAACGTTATTCAGTTCTTCGTCGGCTTCCGTGTTAACTTTTGAATCATCTTTTACATCAGCGACAAGGGTACTGCCTTCCGCCGGTTCCAATTCTTCTTCGGTGTCATTTAGGTTCACCGTGGAGTTTGTCCCGGCAGTGGCGGAGCTGTTGCCAGTCGTGATAAGCGCAGTTGTCATATCATCATCGGATTTGATTTTGTTGTCACCCGCGTCAGCCTCTGCCTCGACATCGTTTTTCACCACAGCGTCATTTACGTTGTCCACGTTGACTTTTACCAATCTGCTGGCTCTAACTTTAGCCAGAGAGTCGTCAATGACGCGCTGAACGTTAAAAGAAAAAGCCGCCGCCGGGGCTGCAACAAACAAACCCATGGCAGCGAGCGATATTACCGCGATAATTTTTTTCACTTTTTATTTCACCCCCTTTCAGGGGCCCAACTATAATAGTCTTTCTTTATTATAAGAAAAAGACTTATAAATGCAAGATCTCCAAAGCGGTTTTTTGGCGTTATTTAGTAAAATAATTTTGACTTATAAAACTTATTAACGAATTTGCGCTGAAAACAGTCCTTGATTGTGGATAAAGTAGTAAATTTTTCTTCCGTCTTTGTCCACAAGAAATTTTTCAACAGGCTCATCGAGGGAGACAATCTCAACAATGCTTCGACCCATGTCATTTTTTATTTCTACGGCTTTAATCTTTCCCGATTCAAGATAAAACACGTGACCGGAGGGCTTGTTGACTTGAACTTGCTCTATATCTTTTGATGAACGGGTGATTAGTTGGTTTCTCTGGCTAATTTCCGGTTGATAAATTAAAATATTGTTTCGGTTGAAATAAAGCAAGATTTGAGCGTTTTCATCCCAGACAATATCCGTAATGTTGTTGTCGACAAGAAAAAGTGAATTCGTAGTTAAGTCGTATAAGTTGTTGTCTAAAAGAGCGAAAATTTGCCCGGACTGTCCAATCGCGACTTTTATTTTAGTATAAGTCGGCAGACTATTCATTAGAGTTTCCGAAAATAAATTACGCTCCTTGGCCAGTTTTTCAAACGCCAGAGTCGATGTGGCGGTTAAGTGATTATCAATGGCTTCCATCTCAAGCAATTCCGCGCTACTGGTAGAAACCAGAGTCGCGGTCGGATTGTTAAAAAATAAATTGATCTTTTGTCCCGGCCCCGGAACTGTGGTAACTATTTGAGGGAATATTTTGACCAATTTTACCCATGGCGTGTAACCTTCTTTTTGGATCTTGATTTCGTATTCGCCCGGTTTTAGATATCGTTTTCGTAAAGGAGTTTTTTTCCAATGCTCGTCACCGTTTATAGAAAGCGTGGCGCCTCTTGGGTCGGAAAAAACTGTCAACGTGCCGGTCGGAATAAATCTTTTTAGCTCAAAATCAAATGTGTACCCCAAAGCAAAGAATAAAATTGTTGGGGCGACAACAATAAAGATGATAAAAAGGACTATTAGAATGGCGACTCGGCGTTTAAATTTCATGGTGTAAATATGGCTTAGTGGACCTATTTTATCATACTATATGGTATGTTTCAATTTTGATATTGCGATGGTATAATGAATGGAGATAAATCAAAAAATTATGTCAAAATTTGTTATCAATGGAGGAAGGCGACTTTCGGGGAGTATAGATGTCGCCGGCGCCAAAAATGCCATACTGCCTTTACTTGCCGCGACTTTGCTGACTGAAGAGGAGTGCGCCATATCGAACGTACCTGAAATTTTAGATGTTCAGAGTTTTATAAAAATTTTAAAAGACCTCGGTTGCGAAGTCACAACCGAAGCAAGGACGGTAACGGTTCGATGTGGAAATATTAAAAAATACATTCCCGACAAAAAACTTTGCAGTTCCACCAGAGCTTCCGTTATATTTATGGGAGCGCTACTTTCCCGTTTAAAAAAAACGGAGGTGGTGTACCCGGGCGGAGACAAGATAGGGAAGCGGCCGATCAATATACATATCCAAGCTTTTAAAAGTTTGGGAGCAAAAGTTGTGGAAGGAGAAACAGTGAAATTGTCCGGCGACAAATTGGTTGGCACCGAGCTGTTTGCCGAGTCGTCCGTCACCGGTACCGAAAACATGGTTATGGCTTCGGTTTTCGCGAAAGGAAAAACCATCATCAAATTGGCGGCGCTGGAGCCGCATGTTCAGCAACTTTGCAGGTTTTTGAAAAAGATGGGCGCGCGCATCAACGGGATTGGCACACACACTCTTGTTGTTGAAGGGGTAAAAAAATTACACGGGGCAAAAGTAAAAGTTATTCCGGATATGTTGGAGGCGGGTTCTTTTGCGGTGTTAGCCGCGGCATCTAAAAGCGAATTGACAATAAATAATGTCGACCATTCACATTTGGATACTGTTTATGAAAAGTTTCGAGAGATAGGAATCAATTTTGACAAATCCGCAAACAGCCTTATAATATTGAGACCCCAAAAAGGATATAAAGCAGTTTCTATCAGAACCGGCGTGTATCCTTCACTTGCGACAGATTTACAACCACCGTTTGGGGTTTTGGCCACACAGTGCAAGGGGACGACCAAAATTCATGACTGGATTTATGAAGGCCGGCAGGGATATTTGAAAGAACTTTCCAAGATGGGTGCCAATGTAAAAATTATTGATACCCACCAAGCGGAGGTAACAGGACTGACCAAACTACATCCCGCAAAAATTGAAAGTCTGGACGTTCGGTCGGGGATGACGCTGGTTATTGCTTCGTTGATCGCGGAGGGAAAATCCGTAATTTCCGGGATTCATCATATTGGTAGGGGATATGAAAGACTCGATGAGCGATTACGAAATATTGGCGCCGATATTCAAAAAATTGATTAAGACAGGACTTACGGTTTTCATCTTTTTAAGGATCACCTTCGGCTCCTACATAATGCCAGCCAAGGGTCACCTTTAAAGACCGTGTTTTATTGAAATGCGTAAGTTCTATAATATTTACAAGAATTTTAAAAAATGTTTGTAAAAAGACTGGGAATTGATTTGGGAACAGCAAACACTTTGGTGTTTATCCCAAAAAGAGGAATTATTATAAATGAACCGACGGTTGTCGCGATTTCAATAAACGACAACCGGATTTTAGCGGTGGGACAGGAAGCAAAAGAGATGCTGGGACGCACCCCGGACACTATTATCGCAAACCGCCCCATGAAAGACGGAGTGATAGCGGATTACCGTGTGACCGAAGCGATGTTGCGATATTTTATAAACAAAGCCGCGGGTAGCGTACGTATTTTTCGGCCGGAAGTTATGATTTCAGTTCCGGGAGGCATAACTTCCACCGAACGAAGAGCGGTGGTCGATGCCGCGCGTTCGGCTGGCGCCAAAGAAGCCTACGTTATAAAAGAAACGGTCGCCGCCGCAATTGGCGCTGGAATTGATATCTCTACCGCTTCCGGGAACATGATTATTGATTTGGGTGGAGGAACGACCGATGTTTCAGTTATTTCACTTGGAGGGATTGTCACTTCAACCTCGGTCCGGGTTGCGGGAAATAAAATGGATACCGCGCTCATTGACTATATTCGAAAAAAACACGGACTGGCAGTCGGATATCAGACGGCGGAAGAAGTAAAAATCAGAATCGGCTCGGCAATCCCGGTTGATAAAGAAGATAAAATTGAAGTTCGGGGTCGAGATATTGTTCAGGGTTTACCCCGAACCATTACCGTCACCACCAACGAAGTGGTGGAAGCGGTTCAGGAACAATTGCGGGAAATAATCGTCGCGGTCAGGTTGGTGTTACAAGAAACCCCTCCGGAGTTATCTTCAGATATTATCGACAAAGGGATGGTGCTGACCGGCGGAACCGCGCTTTTGCGAAATATTGATAAATTTTTATCGCAAGCAACCGGCGTGCCTGCCTATGTTGCCGATGACCCTTCTTTGTGTGTGGCGAAAGGGACGGGGATCGCGCTTGAGAATTTGGACAGTTATAAATTGTCCATGTTGGCGGTGAAATAAAAAAACCGGGTTTTGCCCCAGTTAAACGAAAAATATTTGGAGAATAAAGTACACTACCGCTGTCCCGACAAGAGCGATCACACCCGCCATTGCCAGTTCAATCCCTCGGACGGTAGGTCTCCCGAGCACCGCTCGTTGGATCAACCTCGTCAAAATCCCCACAACAAAGAGGATACAAATTGCGATCAGGATATTTGTTAAGATTTCCATAACTTCCTCCAGTTCTCGATATATATTGCGAATAAAAAATCAACTCGAAGCCTTTTGTCTATGTTAATAGGAATCGACGCTTCACGAGCAAATATGACCCAAAAAACCGGCACCGAATGGTATAGTTATTTTTTAATAGAAGAATTCAAAAAAATCGATTTAGATAATCGGTTTGTTTTATATTCGAAAAATCAACTGGAAGGGGAGCTTGGTAATACTCCGAGTAATTTTGAAAATAAAATTCTTTCTTGGCCACTTGGTTTTTTTTGGACGCAAATCAGGCTATGCTGGGAAGTATTTTTTTATCCGCCCGAAGTTTTTTTCATTCCGGCCCACACCATTCCGATTTTTACCAGAGCAAGGACTGTTATGACAGTCCACGACGTTGGATTCAAAGTTTATCCGGAATTGTATAAATGGTACGATATTTTGTACCATCGATTTTCTATATGGTGGGCGAGTAGATTCGCGGATCAAATAATCGTCCCCTCCGAGTTTACAAAAACCGAACTGATAAAATATTATCGGACAGATTCAAAAAAAATTACCGTTATTCCTCATGGCGCGTCACTTCCTCCTCCAGGAGGCGGGGAGGTTGCCCGAAAAGGGGGTGAGATCGAGCCGTTTTTGCTTTATATCGGTCGCCTTGAAAAGAAGAAAAATATTTTAAATATTATCAAAGCTTTTAATATTATTCTAAACCATTACCCTGATTTTAAATTAGTGCTTGCCGGCAGGCGCGGGAATGAAATGGAAAAAATAAATGAATTGATCGAAAGCCTGCGATTAAGGGAAAAGATTGAGGTTTTGGATTATATTTTGGAAGAAAAAAAAGTGAATTTGTATAAAAAAGCGAGCACGTTCGTGTTTCCTACTTTGTACGAAGGGTTTGGAATGCCAATTTTAGAAGCGCAAAGCTATGGTTGTCCGGTGGTGACTTCAAATCGGGGCGCGAACGCCGAGGTGGCGGGGGAGTCGGCTGTACTGGTGGATCCAGATAAACCGGATGAGATTGCGAAAGGGATAGAAAGGGCGCTTGTGGGAGAAAGGGGAGGATTTATTGAAAAAGGGTTTGAAAATGTGAAGAAGTATTCTTGGAGGCAATCCGCGGAGAAAACGTTAAATGTTTTATTGAAAAAATAGTCAGATAAATACATGCCATCTGTCATTCCTAACTCCGGTGTCATTGTGGATGAGAAAATATAAAAACGAAAACGGGGAAAACGGGGACATGACCCGTTTTTTTGCTATGTACAGTAGCTATTATATTTGATATTCTTTATATGCTCGCTTAAAAGGAGATAATGTGATGGCTCTTGTGGCTTGCCCCGAATGTGGATATGGTAAAGTGGCAAGTAGTGCCGAATGTTGTCCAGAATGTGGGAACAGAGAATGGCCGAGTATTTTGGTAAGTAGAGGCGTAGAGCAAGTTTGTTCTCAGTGTGGAGGGAGTGGAAAGGTAGGAGCTTACTTGCCTATAACAGGTCCTTTTGGTAAGAATAATCATATGGAGTGGGGAATGAAACCGGTAACTTGCTCAACATGTTTTGGCAAGAAACGAGTCCGGTATTGTCTCTATAGGAATACAAAGACCGGCGCTGAGTCGTATGAATACGAACCAGTAACGTAACTTCTAACTTGCGGCCACAAACCCGCGTTAGTAACGACGACGACCTGAAGCGTTCGACCTACCAGAGTATTGGTAAGACGGATGTTTTTTTGCCACCCTCCTTATTTAACTTACAGCATATGATACTGTTTCTAAAATAAATAGGATTAGGAGCTATTTATTCTCTAAAGTAATAAAAAAATATCATTTTTTTTTGCCTTTTTGATAGCGTTTATGATGCTGGTATTTATTATCGACATTTTTTTCAAAAAATCCGCGTGTCAAGAACTTAAAAAATATCCACGCATCTGAATTACAATATCCCAACATACTGGAGGATGTCATCCCTCTGTTCTAATTCGTATGAATGGTACTAGAGAGGAAAATGGTTAGGGGTTATTTTTATTTTAGGATCTTGTCTAGAATAGCGTAGTCGTTCTATGCTGGTTCTATGACCAAGCGGTTGATTAAAAACAGTAAATTATCAAATAGGCAATTAGGCAAGCTAGCTGATTTCTTCGTGCCGGAGGCACCGG
>Ga0210057_1000392_pt1 | contig 73420 bp, 90 predicted proteins | sample CryGeyCG2114_010_2_FD_183968 | JGI IMG/M metagenome (GOLD analysis project Ga0210057, IMG submission 183968) | Groundwater microbial communities from aquifer - Crystal Geyser CG10_big_fil_rev_8/21/14_0.10 (SPAdes) (version 2) | ecosystem: Environmental > Aquatic > Deep subsurface > Groundwater ...
TTAAAACCGCAAGACAAGGAGATAATTGTCTATTTTGCGAGAATGCTCCAGGAGGAGTGCGGATTTAGGCCACGACCCCTATCTCCTTTAGGAATTAAGCCACCCGCGGAGCTGGCCCCCAAGAAAAACGAGTTCTTTTTTAGGTCTGGATTTACACGCATAGCAGTTCGAGCATTAAAAACCCTAACGCATAGTGCCAAGCCCTTGTCTGTAGAACGGTTTAAAAAGACAATGAGGGGTATTGTCGAGCGCTTGTTTGGCGTTATTGATAATAGAATATCAAAAAGACATCTCAATGAATTGATTCGGTTTTGTGAAATTTTCAAACAAGAGCAGATAAATTGGCTGCACTTAATGGGACATTAACAAAATAGCTCTTAACAAAACGCCTTCGGGCGTTTTTTTTTATTCCCCTTTTGGCCCAGGCTCACAGTCGCACCATCTCTTTTTCCAGTGTCACGGAGCTGACACGAGAGGCGCTGACGAATATGAGTGGTGGATGCTTTGATACACCGCGATACGTGTATGAGTTCCGAGTGAAACGAGGGCGAGTTTATCGCGGAACGATATATGAGTCCCGCGTCTCTTATCAGCGGAGTGTTCACTGGTGGTTTTGGCGCCACCTTTTGCTATCAAAAGGTGGCGAAAAGCCTCTGTTGCTCGCAGAGCAACCCCTACCTCAAATATTTCCCCGTCATCGTCTTCCCCTTTTTCATTTCCCTCTCCGTCCCCTCAAAAAGAATTTTTCCTCCTTTTTCTCCCCCCTCGGGGCCTAATTCAATAAGCCAGTCCGCCTCTCTGATAACATCAAGATTATGTTCAATAACCAGCACGCTATTCCCCTTCTCTACCAACGAACGGAGGATAATAAGGAGACGATGGACATCATCAAAGTGAAGCCCCACCGTTGGCTCATCAAGAATGTAGATGGTTCTTCCCGTTGCTCTTTTTGATAATTCATCCGCGAGTTTTATACGTTGCGCTTCTCCTCCCGAAAGCGTAGTAGCGGGTTGACCCAATTTCATATATCCAAGTCCTATTTTTTCAAGCAAAGAAAGCTTGTGCTCTATTTGAGGAAATGCGGAAAAGAACGCTCCGGCCTCTTCTATCGTCATATCAAGTACGTCGGCAATACTGCGTTCTTTATATTTCACATCAAGCACCTCCGGAGAAAATCGCTTTCCGTGACACACCTCACACTCTACATACACATCCGGAAGAAAATACATCTCCACCTTGGTATATCCCTCTCCACGGCACGCTTCACATCGCCCCGGTTTTACATTGAAGCTAAAATGTGACGGGGTATATCCGCGTACCTGTGATTCTTCCAAGCGAGCATAAAGCTGGCGGATGGGGGTGAGTACGCCGGTATATGTTGCTGGATTAGACCGAGGAGTGCGTCCAATGGGGCTCTGGTCAACCATCACCACTTTGTCTATATTCTCCAATCCTGATATTTTTTTGAACTCTCCGGGCGCTACCAATTGTTTCCCCACATCTCTTTGAAGCGCTTTTGCGAACACATCAAGCACCAACGTGCTTTTTCCAGACCCTGATACGCCTACTACGCAGGTAAGTTTTTTTGAGGGCACAGAAAGCGTTGCGTCTTTAAGGTTAAACTGCGACGCGCCTTCAAGCACTATTTTTGACCTATCAGCTACTGGCTCTGTATTTTTGGGCATCCCCGTAGTTACCCGCTTTTTACCCGAAAGATATTGCCCTGTCAATGTTTTTGACACGCGTAGTTGTTTTGGCGTTCCGGTAAAAACCACTTTTCCTCCGCGTTGACCGGCGGTTGGCCCTATTTCTATAATCCAATCCGCTTCGTCTATTACATTTTCATCATGTTCTACCACCACCACGGTATTTCCTGCGTCGCGAAGATTTTTAAGTGTTTTTACAAGACGATCAGTATCGCGCGCATGAAGACCTATGGTTGGCTCATCAAGCACATAAATAACGCCTGATAGTCCGGAACCAAGATGGGTTGCCAAACGGATTCGCTGATTCTCTCCAACTGAAAGCGAGGTAGCAGAACGCATAATCGTCATATATTCCAGACCTACGTCCATAAGAAAATGAAGTTTTGTTACTATTTCTTTCACAATTGGTTGCGCTATTTTTCCCCGCGACCCACTAAGTGTGGTTTGTTCAAAAAATTTCGCAAGATCCTGCGCGCTCATATTTGCTAATTCAAATATGTTTTTATTTGCAACACGCACCGCAAGACTTTCTTGCATAAGACGCGCGCCTTCACAAGTGGGACAGGTTTTCTCTCTCATATATTTTGAAAGCTCCTGCCTCACAAATTCGGAATCGGTTTCGTAATACAAACGTTCAAGCCGAGGAATAACTCCCTCAAACTGCGTTTTCCCCTTCCATTCGCCATATTCAAGATGAATCGTTTTCTCCTTATTCCCAAAAAGAATGTGTTGTTGTGCTTCTTCGCTTAAATCTTTAAATAATGTTTTTGGAGAGAATCCATATTCTTTTACTATTGTTTCTGTGACAAACTCCTGCCACTGCGCCCCTAGCGCTCTACGCGCTACACGGCTTAAGGAATGCCACGGAAGTATCGCCCCCGCAGCCAAAGAAAGCTCGGGGCTCAAAATAAGACCCAGATCTATTTCTAATTTTGTCCCAAGTCCCTGACATGAAGGACATGCCCCAAAGGGACTATTAAAAGAAAAGCTTCGGGGTTCGATCGTCGAGACAGAAAATCCACACTTTGAACATGCGTATTTTTCGGAAAAATTTAATTCAACTTGCTTTCCGGATTTTGAGGAAGGAACCATGAGTACGGTTATCACTCCTTTTCCCATTAAGAGCCCCTTTCTGATAGTGCCTAATAGTTCTATTTTTTCGTCTTTAAGAAACTGGCCTATTTTTTTGTTCTTTTTTTTGAGGGCCTCTTTTTCTGTGTTGGAAAGATTTTTCTGTATAGCAACCTTGGTCCCCACAAACGACGTACCCACCACCACCTCAATGGTATGTTTTTTGTTTTTATCAAGCTCCATATCCCGCGCTTCGCTCAGAGAAAGAAGGTGCCCGTTGACGCGTACGCGCGTATATCCTCCTTTTTGTATTTCTTCAAACACTGCCTTGTGCTCACCTTTTTTCGCGTTTACCACCGGAGCAAGAATAAATATATTTCCTTCAGACGCTTTGCTTACGATTTTATCTACCATCTCCTGCGGTGTCTGCGCGGCAATAGGAATGTGGTGAGCGGGACAATATGGAACACCGGCGCGCGCGAACAAAAGGCGCATGTGGTCATATATTTCGGTTATGGTTCCCACTGTGGAGCGGGGGTTTGAGGAAACGCTTTTTTGATTGATGGCAAGCGTGGGAGAAAGCCCCACGATCTTTTCAACATCCGGCTTCTTAAAACCACCCAAAAATTGCCTCACATATGAAGAAAGACCTTCTAAATACCGACGTTGACCCTCCTCATACAGCGTATCAAACGCGAGAGATGACTTGCCAGAACCGGAAACCCCGCATATCACAACCAACTTATTACGCGGAATAGATACGTCTATGTTTTTTAGGTTATGAACGCGAGCTCCTTGGATGTGGATAGCGTCCTGCTGTTGTTTTGATGCCATACTAAAACAATTGACAAATAGATAACGGGTTATTATAACAATAGAAGCACCACTCTTCAAGGAGACGCGATGAAACTCTGCAGACCCTTATTTCTTATGTGTGAGCTAGGTGGCGTTCTTCTTTTTCACTCTCTCTACACGCTCTGGGCTTTGATGTGGATGGCCCGCCATCCCATTCGAACTATCAAATTGGTTCAAAACACCCTGTAAAACGGGTGTTTTCTTGACTTTATGCTGAAAGAAGGAGGATGCGATGAAGAAGTACTACGGAGTTTTGGCTCTCTTCGTGACGTTTGTCTGCGCCACGACGACCATCGTCAACGACGGAAGGGAAACGCAGTTTGTTCCAGGATTCGGTATCGCGCATACTTTCTGAATACGGGGGCTCGCAACACGCGAGCCCTTTCTGTTTTCTCTTTCCGCGTGATATAACAAAGACACACCGAATGACCAAAAAACTTCAGAAAGATATAGACAATCTCCCCTCAAAACCGGGGGTATACCTTTTTAAGGACACAAAGGGAGTTATTTTGTATGTGGGAAAAGCAAATAATATAAAGAAGAGGGTTAAAAGCCATTTCTCAAAACAAGATAATTCTCACACACTTGTTAACTATTCTCGTGTATCCGAGGTTGATTTTATTATTACCCGCACAGAAAAAAATGCGCTTGTGTTAGAGCGTTCTCTTGTCCAGAAATATCAGCCACGATATAACATAGAACTCAAAGACGATAAAAACTTCTTTTTTGTGTCTTTTAGCAACGACGCGCTCCCCAAAGTATCCCTCACACACCAACCTCGCGCACACGCCCAAAACGAACTCATAGGACCTTTCGTATACGGCAAAGAGTTTAAAACATACCTCAAAAATCTCCGCCGCATATTCCCCTATCGCACTTGTAGAAACAAGAAAGACAACCCCTGTTTGTATTACCATCTTGGGCTATGTAACGCCCACCTGGAAAAATCACACACCTATCCTCTTGTGATTGAGGGGCTTAAAACATTCCTTAAACTTTACGCGGGGGAGAAAACGCGCCTTGAGGCGTATGATATTTCAAACACGCAGGGTAGTTTATCGGTAGGATCTATGGTGTCATTTAAGAATGGAAAACCTGATAAAGATATGTATCGTAAATTTAAGATAAAAACAGTCACGGGGAGCAACGACCCCTCCTCTCTAAAGGAAATAGTAAACCGACGACTTTCCCACACTGAATGGGATTACCCGAACCTTATTGTTGTTGACGGAGGAAAAACCCAGCTTTCTGCCTTCTCGGGTATTTCTATCCCCACCATCGCGCTCGCAAAACTTGGTACCCCCCGCGTGTCCTCGTCGTTAAAAAAATCCACGAGACGCTCAAACATAAAAGGAATCTTATGGACTCCATATGCCCCCCTTTCTCTCTCGATTACAACGCTCCCCCCGCAGATACAAACCACCCTCCTTTCCCTGCGAAACGAAGCCCACCGATTCGCTATCGCCTATCACAGAAAAAGAAGGATGAAAGATCTAAGGGTATAAAATAAGAGTCACATGCCATTTCATATCTCAAAAAAATTAAAACCAGCCGGAGATCAACCAAAAGCCATTAAAGAGCTTGTTTCAAATTTCTCAAAAAAAGACGCTCAATTTCAGACATTGCTGGGCGTAACCGGAAGCGGGAAGACACTTACTATGGCGCACACCATACAACAACTGAACCGACCCACGCTCGTTATTTCTCATAATAAAACCCTCGCGGCCCAGTTGTATGAAGAATTCAAGTCACTCTTTCCTAAAGACCATATTCACTACTTTGTTTCTTACTACGACTACTATCAGCCGGAAGCATATCTTCCCGCTTCTGATACATATATCGAAAAGGAGGTGCAGATAAATGAAGAAATAGACCGCCTGCGCCATGCCGCCGTACGCTCCGTATTGCAATACCCCAACACCATTATAGTTGCCTCTGTCTCTTGTATATATAATCTTGGCTCCCCCCAAACCTATCGCGACGTTGCAAAGCATTTACGGGTAGGAGATTCATATTCAAAACGAGATTTTTTTAAACTTCTTCTTACGCTTCAATTTGAGCGTAACGAGATTGGGTTTTGGAGAGGAAATTTCCGGGAACGGGACGAATATATTGATGTATGGATGCCCGAAGGAGACACCATTTTAAGAGTCGCCATCAATAAAGAAAAAACAATAGAAAAGCTTCTGCTTATGGAAGCGCCTTTTGGAGATGTCTCTGAAATAAAAGAATTTACCCTTTTCCCCGCGAAATTCTGGCCATCAGACGAACACACAAGAGATGCCGCGCTGGCCTCCATACGAAAAGACCTATACGCGCAGTTGGCATATTTAGAAAAAACAGGAAAACCCCTGGAAGCGGAACGCCTTCGTCGCCGCACCAATTATGATTTGGCGATTATGGAAGAGACGGGATGGTGTAAGGGTATAGAAAATTATTCTCGTTATTTTGAGCAACGCGCCTCTGATGAACCTCCTTTTACGCTTATTGATTACTTCCCCAAAGACTTTCTTACCATTATAGATGAATCGCACATGACCATCCCGCAAGTTCGTGGCATGTTTCACGGCGACAGAGCAAGAAAAAATCTTCTTATCGAATATGGATTCCGCCTTCCTTCCGCCAGAGATAACCGCCCCCTCACCTTTGAAGAATTTAAAGATAAAATAGGACAAACACTTTTCGTTTCCGCCACTCCAAGTGAATATGAAAAACAGATATCATCACATATCGCCGAACAGATTGTGAGGCCCACATATCTTCTGGACCCCACAATAGAAATACGCCCCACTACCAATCAAATACCCAATCTCATAGAAGAAATAGAGGCGCGCGTAGCAAAAAAGGAGCGTGTACTCATTACCGTTCTTACAAAACGGCTCGCCGAAGCGCTTTCCGAGCACCTCAAGGAAAAAAAGATAAAAGCGGCATATCTACACTCGGAAATAGACACCCTCGAAAGACCAAAGATTCTCTACGAGCTTCGTGAGGGAAAATATGATGTATTGGTGGGAATCAATCTTTTACGAGAAGGACTCGATCTCCCCGAAGTTTCCCTGGTGGCTATTTTGGATGCCGACAAAGAAGGATTCCTAAGAGATCGCACCTCTTTTGTGCAAATTTCGGGACGTGCCGCGCGGCATATACATGGACACGTCATTATGTATGCCGACAAAAGAACCAGCTCAATGAAATCGGCGATTGATGAAATGGAACGCCGAAGAAAAATACAGGAAGCATTTAACAAGACCCACGACGTTACACCGACTCAAATTACCAAAGCATTGCGATTAAGTTTACAAAAAGAACACAAAGAAGATGAATCAGTAAAAAACGAATTCGAAAATATATACACCAAGGAGCTGAAACGAAAGCTGGAATTGGCGCAACGAAATCTTCAATTTGAGGAGGCTGCTCGCATAAAAGCAGTCATTGCCTCTCTAAAAAAACAGCACACAAAAGATTAGCGTAGAGGCGCGACCGCAAAGGGAACGGAAAACGCCCGACACCACACCCATACTTCGTTATATTTGTCTATCTCTATTTCTGGGGGAATCGCATAATTCTGAGAGCCCACGTTTCCCTTTAACGCACCGAGGTTGGCTTCTGGGTCATAACTTCCATCTTTCCCAAGATACACAAAAAGGTCGGGACCATTTGTCACCTCAAAGTCCTCCTGAAAGCGGACGAACGTGGCTTCCTGTGTTTCTATAAGTTGCGCAGTTCCCTTCCCATTATGTCCCGCAAGACCAGAAAAACTCCCGCTCGCCATCATACTTCCTTCCATCTCGGGTGTGCTTGTAGATATTGGAGATGCCTCGTTCACTTCTTTTGTGATAAAGAGTGGAGAAATTGTCCAGTATCCAAACCCCACCACGATAACAACCCCCACCAGTATTAGTAATTTCTTCACATCTTTATTTTACCATACAAACACCACCCCCCCTTGATACTTCTCGAATTCTCACAAATACTATGATAGTTATATGATTTCTTTTTCTGTTACAAAAAAATCTAAAAAATCACGCGCTCGCCTCGGGATATTACGAACTCCTTACGGATCGGTGCAAACCCCGACGTTTGTCCCTGTCGCAACCCAGGGAGTGGTCAAAACACTTGACTCAACCGAGGTAGAAGCTACGGGGACACAACTTCTTATCGCAAACACATTTCATTTGCACCTCAAACCCGGAGAAAAAATAGTTAAACACCACGGAGGACTGCATTCTTTTATGAATTGGCCACATCCCCTTATGACAGATTCGGCTGGATTTCAGGTATTTAGCTTGGGATTTGGAAGGGACTTTGGCACCGGAAAGATTCTTAAAGAAGCCAGAGAAGAAGTTGTGAGCGCGAAGTCAAAACCAAAAAATATCCGCATCACCACCGAGGGTGTGTGGTTTTCATCTCCCGTCGATGGAAAGAAGCTTTTTATTGGGCCCAGAGAATCAATACGGATACAAGAGGCGTTGGGCGCTGATATTATACTGGCATTTGATGAATGCACCCCGCCAATGGCCGACCATGAATATAACAAAACGGCTCTTGATCGAACTCACGAATGGGCCCGCGCGTGTATAGCGTCTAAAAAATCAACACAGGCACTTTATGGGATCGTGCAGGGGGGTAAATTTAAAGATTTGCGCATAGAAAGCGCTCAATATATTGGATCCCTCCCATTTGATGGGTTTGGTATTGGAGGAGAATTTGGAAACAGCAAAAAGACAATGAAGGATATGTTACGTTGGACAATCCAAGAACTGCCCCCCTCAAAACCACGGCATCTCCTGGGGATAGGACATCTTGAAGATATACCTCTTATTATCAAAGAGGGGGTGGATACGTTTGATTGCATCGCGCCCACTCATTACGCTCGCCACGGGGATGCCTTTGTCCATAAAGGGACTCACGTTACCGGATACCGCGCTTCATTTAAGCGAATGGATATGAGCAAGCGCCAATTTCTCAAAGACAAAACGCCCCTCGACCCTTTGTGTAAATGTCCAACATGCACACAGTACACCCGAGGATATATTTCCCATTTGATGAGAGCAAAGGAAATAACCGCATTACGCCTTCTTACCATCCATAATCTGCATCTTTTTAATAATTATGTTGCTTCTTTACGAACCGCTATTAACAACGGACTCCTGTAGAACGAATTTCAGTCGCATAGCATATATGCTATGCGACACTTTTTACCCCACCGTATGAAACACACATCCAAAACGCCACCATGCTCCAAATCATTAGAAGAAATTCTTTCCGAATACGACTACGACATACCCACACATCTTATCGCGCAACATCCCGCATCCCCACGAGATCACGCACGTCTTTTGGTATACAACAAAGAATCAGGAGAGATCTCTCACGACAGGTTTTTGCATTTATCTAAATATCTTCCGCCAAAAAGCGTATTGGTATTAAACAACACCAAGGTTATTCCCGCACGACTTTGCGTATCAAAAGAAACAGGAGGGAAAGTTGAACTCCTCTATGTTTTCAGGAAAGGGACCCAATTATGCTTTCTATCAAATAAAAAATTGTTTCTAAAGGAGAAACTTTTTGTAAATAAAAAGAATTTTTTTATAGTAAAAATGCAAAATGGCAAATATTGGCATTGTAAACCTTCTTTTGACCCCAATAAAATAATCCCCTTTTTGGAAAAATATGGAAAAACTCCCCTTCCTCCCTACATCAAGCATTCCACCCTCTCCTCAACAGAATCAAAAAAGAAATACCAAAGTGTGTTTGCAAAGATAGCCGGATCAGTCGCTGCTCCCACCGCCTCCCTTCATTTTACCCCACGACTTTTACATGCGTTAAAAACACAGGGACATTCTATTGTATTTGTCACCCTTCATGTTGGACTTGGTACGTTTGCTCCCCTTGAAGATGGTAATGTACGCCTAGGAAAACTTCACGAAGAATGGTACTCCATAGACCAAAAAACTGACGCGATTCTTCGAACGGCAAAGAAAAACAGGCGCCTTATTATCGCGGTAGGAACCACCGCCACCCGAACCCTGGAAAGCGCGTATGGAAAACGAAAAAAACTTGAGGGGACTACCGACCTCTTCATACGAGAAGGGTACATGTTTAATTTTATTGATGGACTTATAACCAATTTTCATGTTCCAAAATCAAGTCTTATGATGCTTGTAGCTGCGTTGGTAGGCAGAAAAACGCTTATGCGATTATATAAAACGGCACTACGAAAAGAATATATGTTCTTTTCTTTTGGAGATGGAATGCTTATTATATAAAATCCGCCTCTTGGGCGGATTTGAATAAGGGCTATACCACTACAAGCGTGGGATGGGCTCTTTTTATTTTTTCAAGACGCGTTTTCTGCACCTCTACCATGAGTTCGGCAAAGATAAATGCGGCATCCAAATCTCCGATATCTGCAAGCTCTTTAAGGAATGCAGAGAACATGCGAGAGCTCGCCCTATAGCCACATTGTTCCGAAAGCTCGGCAACAAACGCATTGAGGGACTCTCTTGATATGGCGCTCTTTTCAATCCTTTTGAATATCTGCTCCATCTTTCGAGTTTCTGATATAGACACCCGATCCACCCTTTTTATGAACTTTGGGCAGTATATCAAAATTATAAAAATAAAAAAACAGCGGCATCTGCCGCTGTCTATAAATGTCGCCTACCCTCTTTTGCTTTGGGGAGTAGGGATTCTCACGCACCACGCATCATCACTACGATGACGTAGTTTGTGAAAAACAAACTGCGCATTGGGAGAAACCCCCCGCGCTAATCCTCCCAAACCAGGAATGTCAACAGTCGCCACCTTGCGAGTGTTGACTCTCACCTGGAAACGAGAAAAAGGATGTTGCCTGTTAACGGAGTAAAATGATAGACATAACATACCCTCCATACACCGGGAGGTGTCCACCTGGACGAACGAACCCTCCTCCAGTAAGATGCGAGAAATTCCCGCATGAAAAGTGATTCGCAAATCATCTCCCCTGCGAGAGAAACTCGCGGCTGGTCCCGCCAGCCTATGTACCGCCGCTGTCGCCATACTACCTCCCTTTTGAAAGATCTTTATTTAAATTAACACCAAAGCGACCACAAGTCAATACTTCTACGATGAAAGGTCAACAACGAGGGTAAACTCACCCTTTGCCCTTTTGGGGTCCTTGGAGAATGCTTCCATAATTTCGTGCGCCGTTCCGTCAAAATACGATTCGAACTGCTTGGTCATTTCCTTAGCAACACACAATCTCACTTTAGGAAAATATTTTTCCAGCACCCCCAGTGTTTTTATTATCCTGTGTGTCGATTCAAAAAACACGAGAACGATTTTTTGAGTTTGATATTTGTAAAAAAAGTTTTTTAACTGTACCTCTTTCTTCGGCGGAAAACTAGCAAACACAAACTCACGCGCCCGAATACCAGAAAGAGCCACGGCAGACGCTAACGCTGAAGGACCCGGTATTACCCTTGTTTCTATGTCATTCATTCGCGCCAACATAACCAAGTCAGATCCCGGATCACTTATCCCTGGAGTCCCCGCCGAGCTGATATAAGCAACATCCTGCTTTCTAAGCAATCGGAGAATTTCTTGCTCAACACTTCTTCTGTTTTTATCGTTATATTTGAATATCTTCTTTCCGCCAATACCAAACGCACTCAAGAGCTTCCTTGAGTCAGAGGGACTTTCCATGAGTATCACCTCCACCGACCGGAGTGTTTCCAGCGCCCGCGTTGAAATGTCCCCCAAATTTCCTATGGGGGTTGAAACTATATAGAGCATGGCTATCCCCTGTATGAAAGTGAAACCTTTTTCCCTTGCTTCTTGCGGTGTTTCTTGGCAACCGCCTTTTTCTTTTTGTTCATATATCTCATTCTATCAAATTATTAGACAAAAAAGAGGGGGCTAATCTTCCCCCTCTGTCACACCAATGCTCCTATGTAATTTCATCAGTTCTTCCACGAAACTAACCCATGAGCGAATTTCTTCTTCCCCCTCTATAAAGTTATTTTCTTCTCCGGTGGGAACGGCGGGGGAAATGAAGAGACAAGGCTCATCAAAACAATCTGTGAACGCACCCCTTTTTTGTCGGTATGAGAAAAACAGAAGACCAACACTTCTTGATTTTTCCCTAAGCCATTCCTCAAGAGCAATGTCGCTCTCCTTGTTCGAGCAGTAGAGAACATTCACCAAGTGACGCGTAACCACAAACTCGAGCGCCTTGGGCTGTCTGTCAAAAAGAGCGGCTAAATCCTTGATAAGTTCATCGCTTCTTATCTTGGGATTCATGCTCCCCTCCCCGTATGTACTTACCTTAGAATGCCACAAATATTTTCATCCATCAAGGATTCTTTTTCTCCAGACGTACCGAGATAAAAACAATGACCGCGGTCACGACAGTAGCATACAAAAACTTGGCAAGGATTCCATTTGTCTGCAATGGAAACAGGGTCTTAATAAGCGTCTGGATGGCATCATTCCACGCAAGACCGGCTACGAAACCAAGCCCCGCCATAATATACGTCAGAGAACGGGAAAAGACCGCGGAGGATGTTTCTTTCACGCGATTCTCTATTATTCGTTCCACCTCTTTTTTTTCTTCTTGATTCATTGTGAATATATTATTTTTTTAACTATCTCTATATTTTTTTTATCCGGACCTTTTTCATCAAATCCAGGCACCTCTAAAATAACGGGGACCGTGGAAAGTTTTTTATGAGAAAGAAACACCCCAAAGGAGTCCTTCCCTATATATCCCTCTCCTATGTTTTCATGCCTGTCCTTGTTTGATCGCGCAGGAGCTTTGCTGTCATTCATATGAATTGCCACGAGGTTTTTTATTCCTATGTGCTCTTCTACTTTTTTTACAAAAACATCCACCTCCTTTTTCCCCATATCCACAAGCACGCCAGCGGCAAATCCATGCGCGGTATCATAGCAAAATCGTACCCGCTCACTTTTTACTCCTTTTAGAATACGCCCTACTTCATCCAGCTGATCTCCTACTAAATTTCCAGCACCCGCGCTGTTTTCAATAATAAGGTCTCCGCGTGGAACCTCTGTTATTATTGTCTTCAGCGCGTTAATCACCTGCACTTCTGCCTCCCGGGGATCCATATCACCACGAGATCCGATATGAAAGATCACACCCCGCGCGCACAGTGCGTGTGCTATTTCAAGATGCTTAGAAAGAAGCGATCGCGACATTGCCGCTAATTGTTTTTTGGGGCTCGCGAGATTAATAAGATAAGGCGCATGAAGAAATACGGGAGAAATATCGTGCTTTTTGCATTCATTACAAAACTCCGTTGCCTCTTTTGTGTCCGGCAAAGGAGCACTCCAGCGTACCGGAGACGCTCCAAATATTTGGATGGTCTGTGCGCCAATCGCGCGGGCGTTTTTTACCGCGTTCATAAATCCTCCCCGCGTTGAGACGTGCGCTCCTATTCTCATGAACTTATTTTTTCTCAGCGTTCGCGTGTTGAGCTTTTTCCTGTTCCCTCGCTTCTTTTTCTATAGTTTGTTCGTTTTTATAAAACTTGAGAAAAGAAAACACGAGCATGCTTCCCACAATAACCCCCACGAGATTAAATATAAATATAAGAAATCCAAACCTCGCAGTCTGAAATTCAAGACCGCTTAATCCTATACCCAATAAACTCAGGGGAGGAACCAATGATACCGACACCGCAATGCCAGGAAGAATCTCCGCGGTTTCTTTCCGAACCCACGCAAATGTGGCAGCAACACCCGATACGAGCGCAACAACAAAATACAAAATGCCCCCCCGTAAACTATTTTCAAAAAGAAAAAGCGAGGCGTCACGCAAAGACCCAAATATCAGCGCCATCACAAACCCCACCACCATAATAATCCCCGCCGACTTTAGCACGAGCAAGGAAGCGTTCTTTAGAGATCGGGGCTCTCCCACCGAAAGCGCTAATGCAATAAGCAAAATAGGAGTAAGTACGGGCGTCACAAGCATACCCCCTATTACAATAGCCGAATTTCCCAAAAGAAGTCCGGACGCAATAATGAAAGAGGAGAGCAGAAGGAGCGTATAATATGCCGAACTGGGCTGACTCCGCTGATATAATTCCGTAATTGTCTTATACTGCGCCGTTTTTGTTACGTTTAGTATATCCTGCTGATTCTGTTTTGTATTTTTCTGTGCCATATATTTAACTATACCTCAGTTGCCACTTCCTTGCTACTCATCTTTTTTAACCAGAAGGGAGTGGAGTTCGTCCTCCTTCTCCTGCACCGCTTTTTGTATGGCCACTGCTTGCTCGTCCCCCTTATTCATATATTCCTGGGCTTTGTGCGCGATATCTTTGAAAAGTTTGGGGTTCTGAGTAAACATACGCACCACCGCCTCTTGTTGTTCTTCGGGAAGAGACCCCATCTTTGCTTTTACTAATTTTCTTAGAAAAAAATCCTTCATTGCGAAGCATTGTATCATGCCTTTATGTGTTGGTACAATTGGACTGTATGAATTATCTATATTTGGGTTTCGCGATTATCACGATAGTCGTATTGGGAGTCGTGTGGACTTATTATAATCCGAAAACTATTCCCTCTCCCTGGCATGATGGAGATTTGGTACATATATCACTGGGAAATTCGGAATTCATTTCTCGTATCGCGGTATCTATATACGCAAAACAAAAGGGGCTTTCAGGCTCCCAACCTCTAAAGGAAAACGAGGGAATGCTTTTTGTATTCTCTTCCGCTAAACGTCATGTGTTCTGGATGAAAGGAATGACTTTTGGGCTTGATTTTATTTGGATACGAGAAAATCGGATAGTAGAGATAACAAAAGATGTCCTCCCCCCCACCGAAACCTCGATCCCGCGCGTCATCCGTCCCTCAATGTCTGCCGATATGGTTCTTGAAATCCCCGCGGGAAGCGCGGACAAGTTTGGTATTGAAGAGGGAATGAGTATATCTATCTCAGAGCGAAAGGAGTAGTGCGCCCCCAACGATTAACATCATACCAATAATAGCTTTCCACCCCATGCTCTCTCCCAAAAAGAGAGCAGCCAGAATAACCACAAAGACAATGCTTGTTCTATCTATGGCAACGGTTCCGGTCGCGGGTCCGTTTTTTAATGCGAAGAAATAAAAAAGCCACGAGAGAGCCCCCGCAATTCCCGCCAATACGATAAAAAGCCACTCCCTCCCCGAAAAAGAATCGAGAGAAAATCCATTAAATTTTTTGAATGCTATGCTCACGCACAAAAGAAAAAGTGCCATTATCACGCCTCTAATTGTGGTCGCGAGGGTTGAATCGATTCCCTTTAACCCCAATTTCCCAAATATAGTTACCAACGCGGCCGAAAGGGCTGATAACAATGCGTAGAAGATCCACATAGATAGAATTTAGAATTTAGAATAAGTGGCTAGATACGAGGCTATAATTGCGGCTGTTTCTGCGCGTAACGTAAGTCCGCTCAAAGAAATAACAGCAAATCCATTAAGGCGCGCCATGTGCAACTCTTCCTCGCTCCATCCCCCCTCGGGTCCAATCCAAATTTTTATTTCTCCTTCCCGTTTTAATTTTTTAATATCCTCCAAAGACCCCGATGCGTCAAAAAGAATGTTCTGCGCTCCCTTTAATCCCTCCAAAGATTGAGGAAACGAAACGGGGTCATACAATTCCGGAGCATCTCCCCTACCCGATTGTTCTGCCGCCTCGCTGATAATTTTGCGCAATCGATCTTTCTTCAATCCCAGTTTCACAGTCCTCTCGCAAATAATGGGGTGAATTGATCCAACTCCAATCTCAGTTGCTTTCTGACACACCAATTCAAAATTCTCCCTTTTTAAAACGGAGCAAAAAAGAGCCACGTTGGGACGAGATTTACTCTCCACCTCATATACCTCTCCCAATCTTTCAAACGTCACCGTATTATTTTTTATATCTCGTATCACAACATCAATCGCCCTCCCCTCTCCATCTAAGAGCGTTGCGCCATCTCCTTTTTTCATTCGCAATACATTGCGAATTTGATTATATATTCCCTCGTCTTCTACTACGACGCGCTTGTTCTCAATATTGCCTGAAACAAAAAAGCGGTTCTTGTGCATATCGTTATGATTCAACTTCACACAATGCGTGATGGTATCTGCAATAGTCACAGTCGACTGATGACTTCGGCGCTTTTGTTTCTTGCAGGCATTTTTTCGCGTTCTTGAGTGTCTCCTCAACCCACGAATCATCTCCCGTATAGGGAATAATTTTGACGTCAAATTCTAACTTCGCGTCAAATGCTTCTTTATCAGCATCGCCGTTACAATATACAAAATACCCCGTATCAGAAACGGTAAATCCGTTGCGTCGCAAAAGCCATTGATATATCTCCATCTGGCGCTTATATCCTATCTGCCAGTCAGCATCCAGCGATACCTCTCCATTTTTACTGGTCGCTTTGTAATCAACTACAATAAGCTCTCCCTTCGGGTTAGTCCACACATCATCAACGCCTCCCGTTACTATGAAGTTCGTATCCTCGTGAAAATATTGCACACCTGCCCGCAAAGAATCTCTCCACTCATCCATTTTTTCATGAGCAAAGGGAACGGCCTCTATGCCGTATGTTTCCATGAGCGGATGTGGTGTTTGCGTAGCCCTGTGAAAATCAAATTCTTTTTTAAGGAGCGCATCTACGGCGCTGTTTAAACTAAACGGAAATCCGGGAGGTCTCCCTATCCCCATTTTTCTATCCATATAAAAACAACGGGGGCACTCCAAAAATAAATCTATTTTACTTCGACTGAGACGGAATGGAGATTCCTCATCATAAAGATTCCTGGTTCTTCGTGGATTATAGTATTGAGACATATATGGCATAGTACCAAAAGAAACGGGGCTTAGAAAGCCCCGATACCCGCACATTCGTGTTCGTCACCATCAACATAAGGCACGCCGCAGAGAGCGAAGAGGGCGCGTGCCCCATCCTCTCCAAATCTCCTCTCAACCAACCCGGGGAAATGGTCTCGAGCGCGTTCCAGCTGCTTCCCCAAAAGTTGGATAATTGACTCCATCAGATCCGTCTCGGCTCTCGGATCTAACGCGTCCATATCGTTCTCCTTTTGCTATTATTATATATACAATACAGCTTTGTTTATGTCAATATGTGAGAGCAGATATCCAGGAGCACATTGCACGCTATGTTATACTCATTCATATGCCAACAGAAAAAAGGGACAAAACGGAGCGGATGAGAGAAATAAAAGATGAGATAGTAAATGCGACCAACTCTCCTTTATACACATACAGGAAACAAAACGGGTATTCCCCTGTTATCGGAGAAGGAAACCATAATGCCCGTATTGTATTTATTGGAGAAGCACCCGGACGCAACGAAGCGGAACAAGGAAAACCATTCTGTGGCGCTGCGGGGAAAATTCTTGATGAACTTCTCGCTTCGGTACAAATCAAACGCGAAGATGTATACGTCACCAATATCGTTAAGGATCGTCCGCCCCACAACCGAGATCCCCTTCCTGAAGAAATCGCTTTTTACGCCCCATTCTTAGACAGGCAAATAGATATCATTCAACCAAAGCTCATTGCAACCCTTGGGAGGTTTTCTATGGAATATATTATGAACCGATACGGATTAGCCAATTCCCTCGATAAAATAAGCAAACTGCACGGCAAGGTGTTTGAGGGGAAAACGCCACGAGGCACATCCGTCACCATTGCTCCCCTTTATCATCCTGCCGTAGCTATTTACAACAGAACAACAAAAGATATTCTGCAAAAAGATTTTCAAATTTTAAATGGCCTCAAAGACAACGACATCGTGGATTAACGCGCTTCTTCATCAGCATCCCACACCTCTTTAACGATATACTTCTTTATTTTTTCTAAATCCTCTAATATTTCCTCCTCTCTTTTTTCTACTTCATTTCGATTTTTTGCTCCTCTAATCTCGGCAAGCTCAGCTCGTATGTCTCTGTGAAGCACGGCAAATCCACGCATAACTGATTCTTCAACGTCTTTTATCTCTTTTCGAAGTCGTTCTTTCTTTTTCCGTCCTCGTATACTCCTCTCTATAATAAAGGCCAGAAGCCCTAGTGAAATAGCGATAAAAATTCCAAGACCAAGAGCAAAAAGCCCCTCCTTGCTTATTCGAGACACGCCGAGTTGAATGGCTACTGGTTTAACCGTTAGTTCTTTTTGTGCGCTTGGAGGGCTCTGTTCTTCGTCTAGGCGCGATTGTGCCCATAAAACATAATTTCCTGCTGGAAGTAGCGAGTCGTGCCTATAAAACCATTGGCCGGATTGTTCGGGATGAATGGTAAACTCTCTCGTTTCTCCGGTTTCTTCTTTCTGTAAGTAGATGGCTACTAGAACCTTTGGATTATCCACTGTTCCTCCTATATAAAAAATTTCTCTGTTTGATATCTCCCGTGAAATAATAGAAATTTGTGGAGGATCCAACGAGAGAGCAGAGACGGAAACGCCGGAAAAAAATGGCATGCCCAACAATAGCGCGATAACGATTATTTTCCCATACTTTTTTCTGTACTCTTTGAGCTCTTTGAGTTGGTTTTTTATCGGATCTGGAATTGTTTTTTTAACAAGATTTTTATGATTCAATTGATGCTTTCTATCAACCAAAATAGCAATAATAACCAGCGTAACAAGAGAAATCACGATACAGACCCATGCCCAAAACCAAGGAATAATGCCAAACCCCCTTATTTCCAGTCCCTCATCGGTTATAAATTTAAACAAACCCGCCACAATAGCCATGCGCTTTGTTTCCACTCTCACATTCCCAGCATTGTCGTACGCCTTCACAATAATATCGTATTCTCCAATATTTAGATTCGATATTATGTGAGGAGAAGTCCCCTCAATAAAAAGGGTGGATGGAGTTGGCTTTGCTTCGTTTTCAGGATTTAGAGGAACAACCTTTATCTCATAATAACCGACACCAGAATACGTATCCGTTGTTTCAAAAAGAGCCACGGGTGATTGTGATGTGGTACGAGATGAGGGGTTTATGGTAATGGGAAATGACGCCGGCGGAGTTGTGTCAATTCTTGTGGCAAAGTGAGTCACCCCTCCCCACTTTCCTTCAAGAAGCGCTTTGATGTGAAAATAATAAATCCCATCTCCTAGGTCTCTATACCGAATCGAGTTATTGTGACCATCGGAAATATTGTCGGGAATCGTATAAGGATTATCATCAAGAACAAAACTAAAAGCATCAGCCCTTCCACCCCTTGGTGTCCATTCAAACATAACATCGGAATTATTGTACCAATACGATTGATCGGGATGAGTAGAAGACGTTACAAGCGGCCCTTGGGGCGGAGGCAATGAAATTGCAAGAGAAGCGACCTCTTTAAAAAGTGTGTCTCGTGTTCCTTTCCCGTCAGCCAACAAAACCTGAGACTCATCACCAAATTGAATCTGTGCGTCACCCACCGATCGAGCTCGAAAAGTTAATCTTGATATAAGCGCCTTTGTGTCATTTATCCCCTTTGGGATCCCCCCCTGAAAACGCACGATACCGCGAATATTGTCATATATGGGTTGATTCGTCCATATTCCTATAATTGAGGGCCCCGTAGAGGGAGAAACAACTTGAAGACGATCGGCGGGGAACCGCAAAACCACATCTATCGCATTTATTATGTTTTCCTGCGTATTAAGAAAAATGTTTGCCGAAATCGTCTGACCAACCTCTATCTCTTGACTATCGATCTGGACGGATAATACGGCCGCATGAACCACGCCCCCAGTTATAAGACCTCCCGATAAAATACAAAAGCAAAGCAGTATTTTTTTTATAGCCACCATTTTTTTATTGTATCAAATTCTTCGAGATAGAATAAGCACGCCGATGATGCCAATCCCAAAAAACAGTTTTTTTACTATTTCCCGCCATATAAACACGGTGTGTATTGCCGTAATCCCCGCGTTATTTTTCGACCGTATTTGAGCAACAAAATTTCCTCCGGGGATGCTAACCGGATTTTCGGTTAATTGCCACTCTCCCCAACCCTTAATCGAAAAAAATCTCACCTCTGTTTTCTCTATTCCCGATTCATCGTCTTCGCTTTTAAACGACAATATAAACTTATTACTTTGCGGAAGCGAAATAACTTCAGCTCTTACTTCGGGGGCAGAATCATCTTCGCGATACACCAATGAATATCGTGAGGATTGCGGTGATATAGTTATATTCGTCCCAAATTGATTTGGTTCAAACGACCCCCCCGTCCCATCCGCTCTATACACATGAGCCTCTTTCACCGCCAATGAAAAAGTTTCTTCTTGGGAGAAGTTTTCAAAAGCCCTAAAATGAAGAAGGGAGACAAGTTTCTTCTCTCCTGTAAATGGAGTTATCATTCCGCCACTTGCGCGTATAGTGTCTCTTTCAACTATTGTCGGTTTTTGCCTCCATATATCAACGATCGATTCAACATCGCTTGAGCGAATAAATTGGAGCGCGTCGCCAGGATAAGAGAGCTCAAGAAAAAACGCGTTGATTGGCTCGTCTGATTCAATATAGATAAACGCCCCCACCTCAGATCCGGGAGCGACTGATTTCGTTGGTATGTCAATATGCACCGCTGTGTAAGCGTGCGATATTTCTATTCCCAAAAAAAATATTATCAGAACAGATACAATCCACGCAATTTTTTTTACGGTTCTTTTTTTCATACCTCGTCCCAATAATAAAGCAGGATAGAGATGTCCGCTAAGCTGACACTTCCGTCTCTATTAAAATCATATCGGAGAGAATTTTCCCCCGTTTTCCCAAAAAAATATAAAATAATGCTCAAATCAGAAACACCAATTTTCCCATCTGCGTTGAGGTCAATATAACTACGCACTTCTTTTGTTTTCTCTAATTCAGGCACTTTTACCAAAAGAGGCGTCTCTACTCCTTCGTCCCCTGCGTTTGTCTGTGAGCTTCCCCCCGGTGTCCCCCCTCCTGAAGGAGCCGGTAGGCACGATATTCTATTAATTGTGCAATTCGCGTTACAGGCAAGAGATCCTCCTATATACCCCAAAGAAATGCATGAGGCCTCTCCAAAATCTGTTCCGTCGCACGACTCCCCTGGTTCTTTGATGTTATTTCCACACCACACTTCAACAATCTCTACTGCCGTGGAAATGGATGCCGCTTGCGTCTTTGGATTTATAGAAAAATATTCATAAAGACCTCCCGCCAGCGCGCTGAATAATATAACAAAAGCTACAATTTTAGGTAGTTTTTGGTCGTGCATAAACGATTATTATCAAACCTCGACTATGACCGCTTCATCCTTTTCATTATAAACGCGAATATCGTTGAAACGACGACAAGCGTCACCAGAACAGAAAACACGATAATCCCAACTGTGGTCCCAAACACCATGTCTACAACTGCTTTTATGATCGGCTTTTTTTGTAATCCCCATCGAGGAAATACTTCGAAACGAATCCTGTCTCCCAGAGTAAGTTCTCCCGCTTTGTATACCTCTATCTCGGCCCAATATTGACCTACAAAAATTTCAGGGGTCACCGATCCGATACTTTCACCCGAAACAAAAGGCTCAACAAAACTCATGTCGGTGATGTCATAACTGAAGAGCTGTTGGGTATGGTTGGTATCCCAAATACGAAGCGCTACACGAGAGGGGCGGACCGGCCGATTTCCAAGATTTTCAAGCGTGACTCCCACCTTAAGTGGCCATCCTTCTTCTATGTCGGGTATGTCAGTCTTTTTTATCTGAAAATCTGAAAACTCCTCATCAGAAACATTTATCTTTATTCTCGCCTGAGCTCCCAATGCCACCGCAACCTGTCCCTCCCCTTTTTCAGGGTCCAGTCCCACGATATCAACAGCCCCCTCATAAAACCCAAAGGGAGTTTCTTGTGGAATAGTTACCACGAAATGGACGGGAAATTTTGTTGTCCCCTGGGGAATTATAAAATCATTCCCTTCTTTTACTTGTATCCATCCGGAAACATCCGCGCCAGAAAATGAGAGATGGACCTTTAAATCTTTGGGGGCTTTTTCTTGTGTTATTGTGATCGTGCGTTCAAATGATGCGCCCGGAAACGCGTGCTGATTTTCTATCCAGGGCGGAGAAATACCAAAACCGGCAGAAACAAACTGAGGAGCCATACCAAAGGCAATAACCGCCACAATACAAGCGGCGGTTACGTAAATAAGGTATCTGTGTGTGAGGTTGTTCATACGCCTCCTCAGACACTACCCTAATCCGCGATTGCAGTAAAGGTGTTGGTTCCTGAGTAGCCACCAACCGTCTGTCCGCCAGGAATGGAAATACCCCAGTAAATTGTATCCGCTTGGTTGGATGGGGAAGATGTTGGTTTTGACGACTCCAATTCCAACGGCGTAGGAGAGGTACTTAACGATATTCCACTCGCGTATGAAACTGAAGAGGTCGCGTATTTTTGCTGGGCAACACCTATTGTTCCCGCTCCAGTCAAATCAGTTCCTGAGATATTAACATCAATAGCAACATTTCCAGTGGTTGTAGCAACCGTTGTTATAGTAAGAGGATCAACGGTCTGCCCCGCGGAAAGAGTCCCAAAATCTATAGACGAAGTCACATCAAGCGCATTGAGGGTTTCTACTTCCGGAGGAGACGCATCGGTTCCCGAGCCGGATGCTGATTGTGAATCAGTAGCGGTAATTTCACACTGCCACGTAGAAGCGTTATATGTGCCACTATCGGTCGCGTCAGCAAAAAATTGAATGTCCGCGGTACAGGTCACCGGGCGGTCGTTTCCACTCACACTACCAAGAACACATTGCGCGCTTGTCAGCCGATAACAATTGGCATCATCCGCGCTGCAGGAGGAGCCAAGATCAGAACGGTAAATGGTGGAAGTAGCCGACGAGATGTCTCCCCCTCCATTGGAGTCGGTCAAAGTCGCGGTACAATCAACTGTCGTAGTCGTATTTTCAGTGAGAGTAATAATGGTGCCAGCGTTAAGGTCAACCGAAGAAACCGATGGCGATGAATTACCAATGGTAACGCTCGTTGAAGCCGTATCTGCATTTATTGACCCAATACCAATATCTATATTTCCAGCCCAAAAAATTCCCAAAGCGACAAAACCAGTAATACAAACCGACAAGGCAATAATGTTTATTCTGCTCATAAAAAAAGAATATTAAAAAAAATATCAGTTCCTTCCAATATTATACCATCGTCTATACATAAAATCTTATTGGTGTGGATAACTAATCCGCGATCGCTGTAAATGTTACGGAGCCTGAATATGTCCCTATGGGCTTTCCTAGAGGGATTCCGATCCCCCAATATATTATATCCGTCTGATCGGTCGGATTTGTAGTTGGTTTTAACGACTCAAGTTCCACGGGGGTTGGAGTTGTCGAGAGAGCGGTCCCACTTCCATATGAGACGCTTGAAAGCGCGTATTGCTGGTTGTCAGGAGTTATGGCATTTCCCCCGGAGGTCATATCGCCCCCCGAAACATTGACATCAATAGCGGCATTCCCGGTTGTGGATACCGTCACCGATGAACTTAAGGTACCAGAATTTTGTCCGGGAGTAAGAGTCCCATACCCTATAGACGAAGTCACATCAAGCGCGTGAAGGGTTTCTAGTTCAGGGGGAGACGCGTCAGTCCCTGAGCCAGATGCTGATTGTGAATCAATGGCGGTAATTTCGCATTGCCATGTTTGAGCGCTGTATGTACCACCATCAGTTGGCTCCGCATAAAACCAAATATCTGCGCTACACGTTGCCGACCTGTCGTTGCCCGAAGGTGACCCAAGGGAACAATTACTGCTCGTGATTCGATAACAATTGTTGTTATCTTCCGAACAGGAAGAACCTACTCCCGATCTATAAATAGTCGAAGTGGCCGACGAGATGTCTCCCCCTCCATTGGAATCGGTCAAAGTCGCGGTACAATCAACTGTCGTAGTCGTATTTTCAGTGAGGGTAATAATGGTGCCAGCGTTAAGGTCAACCGAAGAAACCGATGGAGCAGAGTTGCTCACAGACGCTTCTTTGAACGCTACAATTTGTCCCCTCCACGACCCCGAACCGCTCGCTGTTGCGCCGGTGCTATATGTTCCCGTCGTGCTTACAATCCTATCGGTACCTGCATAAGTAGAACGCGCAGAAGGAGACCCCCCACCGTTTGAGAAGTCCGATCTTTCTACAAAACTATTTGTCCACGAAGAAAAATTCGCACTACTTCCATTTCCATTAAAAGCCGACACAATCGCTGAAAAGAGAAGGTTGTTTGCGTTTGAGGTGGTAACGCTTCCTGAAGACACCGAGGTTCCCGAGCCGGTCGTTGAGCCAGTCGCATCAAGAGGAGAAGAGGAATCAATCCCGCTATACTCATAAATATGCACTCCCACAGTTGCTGTAGCGCCAAATGAGCAGGTTATAGTAGTTTCCCCTCCTGCCGCAATTTTATAAAAAATCCCCTGCGAAGGCGTCCCGCTCTGGCTAATAGCAGTTGAAAAGCCCGAGGGAGAACTGATTGAGAGGGTGGTATTTGCGCTCGTAGCGCATACCGCCACCAAAAGATTTCCCGCGGTAGCTCCAGCACCAAACGCAGCACTTAAAGAAGAAACATTTTGCAATTCCGCTGTTGCCGACTGCACCAAAGAAACTGCTGCTTGGACATTTTGTGGCACAGTGTGTGACCATCCCAAAAATATCCACACACACACAAAGATTGCAACAAAAAGAAGCCGAGCAAGCTCACCCACAGAAATTCCCCGAATATTGAGAATCTTCTTTTGAATATTATAAAACGTTCCCATGTATTCTCGTGTGGCCGGTTGCGCCACCGACTCCCCGTTTTTTATGGCGCCCAGAAGAAAAAACGGATCTCTGTCTCCACAGTATCAGTACCTACTTATCCATTGTAGCAAAAAACAAGAAAAAAACACCAGTTATATTATTGGAGTATGTATGTAGCGTTGTCTTGTTTTTTGTGATGCAAAAATCTGTGGACACCGGGAACAATACTCATATAAATAAACACATAGGCCACCACTTTTAAGACGTGCCCCCAGACCACATGGACATTTAATATTGTCTCGTAGAGAACAAAATGGGCTTCTGCCGCCGCGGCTAATACGACAAACGAAAGAAAAAAGAGGGGTGGGTGAACTTTCTCTCTATAGGCGCGAGCGCTAAATAGAATTCCAGCAAGAACCAACCCTCCCACCACGGCCTTTCCCGCAAAAATCTTTATGTGCGTTAAACCAAAAATAAAAGCTAGGGCAGGAAGTTGGGAGTAGGAAAAATCAATAAGCACAACCACTGCAAACGATATGAGAATTGGCAAAACAATTATAAGTACGGGGTGCCACCATCTTCTCTTGGTGGGTTTTGTAGAGGCAAAAGCGGTCACAATAAGCCCCAGCGTCAGGATAATTCTTGAAAAAATCCAAAAATAAAGAGACAAGTTTACCGATGGGAACAAGAGTGTGCGAGCCATGCCGGGGAAACTCATCGTGTGCAATATATCTAACAAACCGGAGATTCCCAACACTATCCCGAATAAAACTAACTGCGGAGATCTGATCTCGCTATATGTTGAAATTATATACCCAACAATTCCAAGAGAAATGATAATAGTAATCCCTTCAAATAAAACGTGCGCCCCGAGTAGCCATCCTCCCACATTTATATCAATAATAAACGATGAAAAAATAACTCCTCCTACCGCGATAAAAGACGAAAGCGCAAAAAAAAGTTTTCTTACCAAGAATCCCTCCTCTTTCTTATCCATTGCTTAAATATTTTCACGTAAAAAGGCGCCCCATTTTATTTCATTGCAAAAATGAGAAACGAGCGACCGGTTACGCCATTGGCTATTCGCTATCAAGGCGTCCACATAAGAATAGCGAATCATTGCCCTCTCCCGTTTTTCGCGCCTTCTTGCATTGTAACACCATCAAATAATCGATGCAAGGAAACAAGAACCTTCTCAAATTCAGAAAAGGTTTTTTGGCTCATCAGTTCCGCGCGAATTTGTCTTGCCCCCTCAAACCCCTGTATATAGTTTCCCATATGTTTAAAAAGGGTTCGAAAATGTTTGACTCCTTCATAATATTTTTTAAAAAGGAGTGTGTGTTGAAGCGCGAGCCGCATTCTTTGTTGTGGAGAAACCATGCGTATGTCCAGGGCATCACCAAAAAACCATGGGTTGGCAAGCACTCCCCTTCCCACCATAACACCATGAGCTCTAAATATATTTGCTTTTTCCATAGCGTCTTCCCTTGAAACCACATCGCCATTCCCCACAATAAGAGTTTCGTTTCCTCTTGCCTCCTCTACCGCGTCGGCCACGTTCTCCCATCGTGCGGGAGCTTTTGACATTTCTTTCTTGGTTCTTGCATGTACCGTTATAACCGCGGGACCTTCCTTGAGCAGTTCTTTTACCCATGATCGCGTGGCATCATTTTCATATCCTGTGCGAATTTTTACAGAAACTGGAATATCGGACGCGCCTCTTTTTGCCGCTTTTATGAGTGAACGCGCTAAATTAGGATTTTTGACCAGCGCCGCGCCAGCGCCCGTTGCAACCACTTTTTTATCTGGACATCCCATATTGATATCAACTCCGTCAAAACCAAGTTCCTGCACAATGCGCGCCGCCTCTCGCATTGCCAAGAGGTTGGCGGTAAAGAGCTGGGCCACGATCGGTCGTTCGTTCTCCTCAAACTTCAAATGCAGTGTAATAAGTTTTTCTCGTGATATTTTGTGAGAAAGCCCCTCTGCCGAAACGAACTCGGTATACATAACATCCGGCTTCCCACACGAAACCACGATCTGCCGGTACGCGCTGTCGGTTACATCATACATGGGCGCGAGTACCAAGAACGGCTGTAAAAGTTTTTTCCAGAAATTATCTTCCATAAGTCCCACCATACCCCTTTTTATGAAATAAAAAAACTGGCACATATGGCCAGTTATTCAGTAAGCGCTTCTCTTGCTCCCATTACAATCTCTATATCAAGCGCACCGGCGGCAGCCCCTCTTTGATTCTGAACAATACCGATAATTTCTCCGGAGGAAAGAAACAGTGGCGCACCACTACATCCTTCTATGTCGTCTTTGAGAATAAATATAAATTCACCCATCTGTGTATCGTAAAGAAGCAGCGTTCCGATGCCAATAAGAGTCCGGGTATCCACCATACACTTCATCCCCACCAAAACCCGTGACAGAGAAACATTCTCCTCTCCGGTTTTTTGTAAATCCTCAAAAACATCTTTTGCGGATTTCCACACCGGATCGCCATTCAAAAATGTGGCGCGATTCTCCTCAAGAAAGCCCAAATCCAACGTTCTTACCGCTCCCCGCATTGATACTTCACTCCAGATATCCCCATCACGGGAAATACGCAGAGAAAGATCGGGGGTTACCACATGATTTGCCGTCGCGATAATGTTTCCTGATACAAAAAAACCAGTGCCATACGTCCCCAGAAAAACCTCCTCAAGACCATCGGGGACGTTTCGAATGGCCACTACGCGAGAGTTTTTTTCAAGAAATTCGGCAAACCTTTTTTCAAGAATGCCTCGTGTTTTTGCATCAGCAACTCCGAGAGGTGCCTTAATGGTTCCTGCCTCTTTACGATGCTTCTCAGAGAGCTTATTTTGCGTCTTATAGAAATCGGCAAGTCCTTGATACGCCGCCTGACGCGAAGTCGAGGTTATGCGTCCCACATTTTTTTCTATTTGATGAGACACCAACATAATAAGCCCGACCACAAGCATCCCCATAAGAGACGCCCCCAGCAACAACGCAAAAACCTTCTTTGCCACAAGTCTTCCTTATGTGCTTTTCCAAGTGTACCCCAAAAAACAAGATGGTCAAATATTATCGGAAACGTTCTGCGGGAGGATGTTGGTGCCCAAGTTTTTTCTTTGTCTCAAGATAAGCAAGATGTTTTGTTTTTTCATAGCGGAAACTCTCCTCTGAAAATCGTATGCGGGCTACGAGCTCTGAAGCATAGGTTGCTCCCAAGAAATGAGGCATGATCACGTACGACGCTCCTCTCTCATATAATGACCGAGCAACATCTACATCATGCGCGGTGAGAATAATAATGGGAGTTGCTCCTTTTTCTTTTACTTTCTCAAGAATAAGGTCGCCCACCGCGGGGTCAGGAATACTGGAAATAATCATTTTTATTTTATCTATGCCCAAAGTATCCAGAAACTCCAAATCTTCCGCGTCGCCATATCGAGCATGAATTTTTTCCGCCTTAAGTCGTTCCACTATTTGCGGATTGTAATCAACCACAAGGGTTTTCAATTTTTCTCTTTGCAACACATCTAAAAATTCATATCCTATTCTATTGCACCCGAAAAGTATGACGTCATATTTATTTTTTAGCTCCTTTTCCTCTCGCGTAAGCTTTCTTTCGAATACGGAGAGTACGGGCGCAAGGCGTCTATAAAGCCCCTCGGCATACAAAATAAGATAGGTAGAAACAGCGATGGTAATAATACCCACGAGCGTTACCAAAGAAAGAGTCCCCTCCCCTACGTGCCCCGTCTTTACTCCAAGCGCGACAATAATAAGAGAAAACTCACTTATTTGCGCAACGGTGAGCCCGGAAAGAAACGCAGTTCGTTTCCGATATCCCATAGCGCTCATCAATATCATTACGATAAGGGGGTTGCCCACAACAACAAAAAGTGAAAGCACCAACGCGGGAACAAAAAACATTTGTATATCGCCTACGGTCATCTGCGACCCCAAAAAGACGAAAAAAAGCACCAAAAAGAAATCCCGCAATGGGCGCATCCTCGCGCTCATCTCGTGATGATAGGGAGAAACCGCAAGCGTCATCCCGGCAATGAGCGCTCCCACCTCAACGGAAAGACCGAAAGAATAAAAAAGTGCCGCAACGCCAAGCCCCCATCCTATTGAAAACATAAACAACATCTCTTGCGAGCGTGCCAGAAACGAACTGATGTGAGGCAAAATACGCGTAGTCACTAGGAAGAAAACCGCCGAAAGAACAATCCCTTTCCCCACAAGCCAAAGGGCTCCTTGTATACCCTCCGAAGGATTGCTCCCCAAAGAAGAAATAACGATAAGCAATATCATCGCCACGATATCCTGAAAAAGAAGAAATCCTATTGATATCTTCGCATACAATTTTTCAAGATCATCCTTGTCCGAAAGCAACTTTAAAATAATGATGGTGCTGCTGAATGTAAGTGCTATCGCAATATAAAATGCCGCGGACGCTCCAAAACCAAGCGCCTGCGCGACAAAAAACCCCGCCACCGCAGTAAAGAGTATCTGCCCCAGCCCGGTAATAAGAGATACAAACCCCACCTCTTTTAAAATTGAAGGGCTTAGGTTTAACCCGACGATAAAAAGAAGGAACGCGATCCCCAACTCTCCCAATGTTTGTATGGTTTCAACCGATCGAATAAGCCCCAGCGCATATGGCCCCGCAATAAGTCCGGCAACAATATATCCGATAATCAAGGGCTGTTTGAGCGCCCGCAAAACAATTGAAACGACAGAGGCAAGAACCAAGATAACCCCCAATTCAACAAAAATACTCATACTGTTTATACGATGTAATGAATAAGGTATCCCAATATCATAAAAATAATCCCGATAACACCAATATACTGCTCATTACGCATAACCACAAAAACCACTGGATCAACCGCGTGTTCTTTACGAAAACGATAGTGTACGCGAAGCGCCGCGTACGAAATCATTATCTTCCCCACAATATCAAACGTCGCGCCAATAAAAGCAGTATCCATAGTATTTATGTGTGTAATCTTTTTTTATATGTATCAACCCCTGGTTGTGTGAAGGGATCAATCCCCAACGCCTGCGCTATAAGCATCGTCTCGATCATCTTTCCCTGCATAAGAGACCCCATCGCTTCAACGCTCAACGCATCCATTCGCAACTCAATAAATGGAAGCTCTTTTTCAACATATGTGTCTTTAGCCGCCTGATACAGGCGGGCTAAGACGCCGCGCGAATGGGAGAGGGAATCGGACACATCTTCCTGAGACGCCCAAAACAGATGGGTTAGTATATCTCTTGGGCCATCAAAATAACGCGGGGCCATCACGTGCAAATCATTGCTCCCAAGGGACACAATCGGAGTCACTCCAATACGCACGTCGCCTACCTCTTTTGAAAGACTTTCTGAGAGAATTTGGCGATACCACATCGCGAAGGCCTCTAGTATTTTTGGAAACATAAAAAGCGAAATAATTGTGTTCCCTTTTTTGATATGCGAGAGAATATGAGACGCCGACCGCGCGAACCACGCATCAGACATATCATCTTCTTTTATTGTATCGAGTACTGCGCAAGCGCCACGGTATAACGCTCTGATATCATGTCCGCCGCAGAGAAGCGGAACAATCCCCATCGGACCCAAGGCGCCAAATCTGCTTACAGTCGAGGAAGGCAGTAATACAACCGGAGATGATTCTTCCTCCGCATACTTCCACAATTCACTCTCTTTCTTGGTTACCACAATAGTACGAGACGCGCATGATTCTCCAAATCTCTTTTCAAAAAGTTCGTCCGCTACCGCTTTGTTTGTTGTGGTTTCCAGCGTAGAACCAGATGGGCTCACCACCACGAAACAAATGTCGTCGGGCGATTCTATATGTTGGATAATCTCTTCAAGATCCCTATATGACTTATCGTCCACAGTATCAAGGAAAAAATAGGAGGGGGATTTTTTATCCAACTGCGCGATTGATATCATTGCCTGCGCTCCTAACGTGGACCCCCCAATGCCTATTAATATCACATATTGAGGTGTTTTTGGGCGCGCCAAAGCAACCACTCTCTCCGCCTCCTCTAAAAGCCCCCTGTCCCGTGGAAACAAAACCCATGACGCGGGGTTTTCGTATTCCCCCTTTTTCAGTGTTGAGCGTAAATTTTTCTGAACTATCCCTATGTCCTTTTTGCTTAGTGAGCCCTGAGAATGCCCACCCGAGAAGCTCATGCCTTTGTCAGACAACATATGTGATAAGTATACCATTGTTGTGGAAAACAAAAAGCGGCCTCGAACGCCGCCTAGATTTTATCTACCAGAACACTTCGTAAAATTCCCAGAATATCCGCGAGTGAATGGAGAAGGTAGGTATAGGGAGAAACAAAAAGCCGTTCGTAGGAGGCATATCCCCCAGTAAACGCCGCCGCCTCCATCCCCAACGTCCGAGCAATATGCACGTCCTCAACAGTATCTCCCACGTAACAACTCCGCTGAGGAACGATGCCGCTCCTCTCAAGCACGCGACCCAGTACAATTTCCTTGGGATGCGCCCCTCCCCATACTCCTTCAAAATAAAGTGCCACTCCGTAATGCGCGATATCTCTCTTAAGTTTTTCAGGAGCTTCGCCGCTAACTAGAAAGAGTCTTATATTCCTGCGCTGACACTGAGCAAGTACAGCGATGGCATCATCCTGCAAGATGGCAGAGGGGACTTCGTGTTCACTCAATGCTTGATTCTTCATGGCGTTAAGCTCGTCGGACGTTACCGAGGATGATATACCATGCTCGTAATAAAACCGCCAAAATTCTGATGAAATCTCCTCGCAATACTGATCGCGTGTCGGAGGCTTGACGCCACACATCTCAAATATCCGTTTCGCTGCATAATAGTGTCTTTCAAGATCATTGAGAAGAGTCCCGTTCCAATCAAAGAACAGGCCCTCCCAGGGAGGTGGTCGAGAAATCACTTTGTTCTCCTTATGATGAACTGCCTATACAATATAACACATACACACATACGTCAATAATTTCCATCTCTCCCTATGATATACTCTCTGCAGAACATTACGGAGCATATATGACTGCAAAATGGCGTCGAATTATATGGATACTCGCGGTGCTATCGGTGTTATTGGTTTTATGCGGATGCAATGATTCTCGCGGAGATCCTTCCGACATTCCTCCAAAAAACACGGCGCGTATAAGTCTCGTCGCGTCTCACTCATCTCCTGTATTTTTGTTTGAAGAGATAGTTCCGCTCGACAACGCGCTCGTACGCGATCGATATCAAAAGGCGCTCGCGTATTATCTTGATCATCCACACCTTACATCTCTTATATGCGAACGCTTGAGTGAGCTCGAGAGGTATCTCTCCGATGTTCTTACCTCTCATAATCTCCACACCGATTATCGCTATTTAATGGCCATCGAAAGCAGTTTGGAGCCACGAGCGAATTCGGGACGCGCAGTAGGATTCGCTCAGTTTGTCTCGGGAACTGCGCGCAGATACGGGCTTTCCATCGGAAATGGACTTGACGAACGCCTTTCTCTGGAATCATTTGAGGCTGGCGCGCGCTATATTCAATTCCTCGAACGTATGTTCGACGACCCGCTTCTGGCCTGCGCCGCGTATAACACCGGAGAAAACCGCATTCCTACGCTTACACGACTGCAAAAACACTCTGATTACTGGACGCTTTATTTCCCCTATGACGAAACGGAACGGTATGTGCCACTTGTAGCCGCGTTCAAATATATATATGAACAACGCCTTGTGTTTTTTTCCGCCCGTGATCCCATTACATTTGAGGTGCACGTATGCAAAGAACGCGCCCAGACACCAATCGTTGCGTATCTTTCCTCGCGCGGGATAGACCCTTCCCAAAATATCAGGTGGAATCGCCACCTCACCAAAGGACTCACTGTATATGGAGCTCGCATATATGTTCAGAAGCCTTATCTCATCAGCCCCGCAGAGCCGCGGACATATTATCATCGCGCTCAGCACACGCAAGAATTACTCGCTGAATAAAACGCCCCCAAAAGGGGGCATTTTTATGCGCGCTTTGGCACAATAGCCATAGCGATTATATACGCGAGAAGTCCGGGGAAAAAACCTGTCATCACCACCAATAGAAGAAATAGGAGTCTGATAAGTGTGGGGTCAACATTAAAGTACTCCCCCACGCCCCCTAAAATTCCCGCCCACGTCTTGTTCGTCTCGCTACGATATAGGCGTTTTGGTTCTTTTTTGTCCATATATATAAAAATTACTTTCCCCCACTTTACCTTTATTTTTTCTATCTTTCAATTACTCAATAGCGCCCCCCTCAGTATAGACATTTGATGGCGCCCAGAGCATGTACCCCGCATAATCCTCTCCCAAAGCATCGTGCACCGCGAGAATCTGCGCCTGAATCATACTAGCGGTATAATCAGCTCCCAAATCAAAATCCTGAAGCCACGGACGAAGTTTCGCTTTGAAACGATCCCTGTCTTGCTTTGAAATATATTCCGTAGTTGATGCAGTAGACGATCCTGTGTGCGTCGGCACTTGAATAGTGGGGAAAAGGCGGTCATGCGCGACTGAAATTGAGTGACTCACAATTTCATATGGATTTTTGGCAGGATGCGCATACCCAAATGATCCGTTTGCATAGTGAGAGGGATACACCATGGGGCTTACATAATCAAAATATGAATACGCATCTTCAAGTATTTGTCCTATCCCTATATCATCTTGCGCGACTGTCACCAAACCAAATAAATCAGCGGAAATAACACTATCGGGTAATTGTTCGCGAAGATATGAAAAGAAATTTTTGATGACCTCGTGTCGTGGCTTGGTCTTGTCCCAGTGAGGAAAATGCATCGAAAAAATATCCCCATCTGAGGGGAATCGTATGTAGTCGAAATTTAGTTCGTCAAAACCGAACGACTGAACCTCTTTTGCGATTGCTATAATATAATCCCACACCTCATGCGAAGCGGGATCAGCCCACGAAAGCCCCTTCCTGTCTTCCCATATGGGGTATGTATCGGGAGTGCTTGATGCCACCATCTGTTTTACGGCAACATCTGGCTGCGCGTGTACAAGCGCGGGATCTTGAAACACGGTAATGCGCGCGATAACGTAAATACCATCTCTGTGAAGATCCTCTACAAGCGATGCAACATCAGGGATCCGATTCTCATATAGATTGTGTTCTTTTATAAAAGGGATTGAACTCTTGTACGCCAGAAGACCGGTGTAATCTTTTACATCAATTACCACCGCGTTAAGAGGAGTTTCTTTTATGAGTTTTTTTATTTGCGCGATGCGTTTTGAAGAACCCCCTGACCAGCTCGTAAGATACACCGCCCGTATAATATCTGGCGGATTTTGCAGGGGCTCTTGATAGTTTTTTTCAACCTGAAAATGCGCGCTGTCGCCAAGGGTTGAGGATGTGTTCGCGGTCGTAGTAGCCGAGGGATTTTCTTGAATAATCAAAATATCGGCAGATTGAAAAGCAAAAAACAGCCCTCCGGCCGCTACAAGAACAATTCCAAATGCTAAAAATCGCATATGCTCATAGTACCGCATAGATACGCGTTCGTCTATGCAAAAATGATCCCGGGCACTAACAAATACCTCAGCGCAACACAAAATACCCCACCATTGCAAAAATATGTCATATATGTCATAGTATATTTAATGAAACAGGATCAAAAAATGCGTCTTGTGGGCAAAGTTTTGGTGGGTATTATCGTCATTGTGTTACTCGTTGCGGTGATGCAGAATCTCGCGCTTTATGGATTCTCTGGCAAAACATACTACGCGTCCATCGTCCCGCCAGGAGGAGCGTATAGCACCTCCCTGTTGCCGGCATATGAAGCGGTAAATGTTGATACATGTCGACACACCTTTATTACCGACCCCCTTCCGGGACGCATGATATCGGATAATTGCGACCGTTACTACGGAGACATAGACCAACGATATATTTATTATTGGGGACCCGGTGCGTTTATGTATCGCTAAAAACATACCCCAATCAAAAAACTCCCACTCGGGAGTTTTTTGTTATTAGCATATACATACATAATCATTGTATCTCCAACATTTTCATATAACTGCAGTTCCGCAATTTTATACAAAAAAATACAGCCCGTACCGAAGTACGGGCCGGGGCAACCATAGGTTGCGAGAGCTAACTGGCGCGCGGGTGCGTAGTGCGCGCCACGTTGTCTTAGGTGGGGGGCGTAGTCTCATCGCGCGCTCGATGCCGTCATTGAGCTCTGTGGCTCGACGGGATCAATCGCGGGAAGGACATGCTCCCCCGAAGTTTTGGGATGTCCGGGAGGGAGGGATGGGCCTTTTACGTGCTCGGCCTCTTTTCCTCCGCTTAAGCCGGAACATCCTCGGTGGCTGACCGCCACCTTCTCCACGTGCAGTGGACCCATTCTCGAGCGGAACCCTGAACGGGCTAGGCCTTGCTGGCCACGGTCTCGGTCCGTGCGCTAAGGCCCGCCCAGGTTCCCCTCGTCACTTAGGGCTCCCAGCGTGCACAAGTGCATTGTAGCATACTACAAAAAAATTGTCAAGTCCCCCGCCCCACCACCAAAAAAGACCCCCTAAGGGGTCAGTGACATACTTATTGAGAGTATCTTATTTTATTCTGCCAAGCACATAAATAATTTCCCAAGTCTTGAACAGGTGAGATGCAAGAGTGGCACTTTCCACCACCTGCCGTTGAGATTCAACGATCTTAACCTCAAGAAGAACCCAATCTCCCTCTGCAAGCAGTTTATTCACATATTTCGTCGAATTCCCTGAGACTGCTAAAACCTCTTTTACCTCTGAAAGATCTTGGGGCATCGTTCTGTCCGAGTGTTCTAAACTCATTAAACCAAAGCAGGGAATTTTTGCAACCACCTCTCGGTCCCTTTCATGCTCACGGTCGTATCATTCCCCTATCCAGTGTCATGGAGCTGATACTAGAGACGCTGACGAATATGAGTGATACATGCTTTGATGTACCGCGATACCTGTATAAGTTCCGAATCGGCCGTGGGCCAAAGAGGGCGAGTTTATCGCGGAACAATATATGAGTCATGTGTCTCTTATCAACGGAGTGTCCATTGGTGCTTTTGGTTTCACCTTTTGGCAGCAAAAGGTGACGAAGGATAAGTTGTTTACCAAAACAACAAAAAAATTATCCGTTGAGCGTCCAAATAACGTATGTAAGGAATGAAGCAAACTCAACCCACAGAGCGTAGGGGATGAGCAATATTCCCGCCCATATGGATTTTCTCCACACGCCCCACATAATAAATACAATTGAGAAAAGCAGTAACAACGCCTCCCAGAACGCAAGATAAATCAAATGTTGGCCAAAGAAAAGAAAACTCCATCCGATATTAAGAATGCCGTTTATCGCGTACGCAGTCATTACCGCGACGCGCCGCTTCCCTCTCGTTGCGTTGTACGCAAGAATCGCCGAGATGGCCAATAATATAAATAACGCCGTCCACACCGCCCCGATAAAGGAACCCTCCGGCGTCCAGGGTGGAAGACGCAATGTCTGATACCAAGAACCTAACCCACTATTGGTAAATACTCCCCCGATGGCCGACACTCCGATAACCACCAGAGGAATAACGAAATAATGAATGTATTTTTTCATATGTTACACACCACATCTTTATTTTTTTGAAGGTAGTGTTGATGATACTCTTCCGCGCGGAAGAAATTAGAAAAAGGTTCTATCGCGGTTGCGATTGGCTCACTATGTTTTTTTGACTCGGCCTCTTTTGACTCTTGCGCTTCTTTTAACTGCTCATCTGATACCGTAAATATGACGGAGCGATATTGCTCCCCTACATCAGGCCCTTGTCGGTTTACTTGCGTGGGGTCATGAACATCCCAAAACACCCTTAAAAGATCTTGAAACAAGACCACCGATGGGTCGAATACCACATGGACTGTTTCTGCGTGGCCGGTCGCGCCTCCGCATACTTCTTTGTAGGAAGGATGCTGAGTGTGTCCGCCCGCATATCCAACCTCAGTCTCAACAACGCCTTTTACGCGATCAAACGTCTCCTGTACCCCCCAAAAACAGCCGGCGGCAAAATACGCGTCCTGGGTGTTCTTGTTTTTCATGTATAACAATAGTTATTCGCTTGTCACGCCGTCAAAATGCTCATCATCTGCCATCGCCTCCTCTCGCGTTGCGTGCACCACGTCACGACGATGCTCGGGGGGAGAATAAATGGTGTAGAGACGCAACGGTATATCTCCTGTATTCACCACATTGTGTTTGGCTCCCGCGGGAACCACCACCGCAAACCCATCTGCAATGGGCGTTTCCACATCATCAATCACTACTTTGCCCGAGCCCTCATCAATCCTAAAAAACTGGTCGTGCTCTTCGTGAATCTCTTCTCCAATTTCCTCTCCGGGTTTAAGCGACATAAGCACCAACTGGCTATGCGCTCCGGTATAGAGTACTTTGCGAAAGTTGTCATTCTCCTTGGTCAATTTTTCTATATTGTCTATGTATCCTTTCATATTATTTTTTATCTTAATTGTATTATATGGTCTGTGATTGCATTTATTGTATCACATCTTCCGACTATCATATGCCCAACGAAGAAGCACTCACGGCTGTCTGGGAATACGCCCCCATATCCACTCTTTCTGCATCGCGTCGTCGATGTGTACTATCCGTTTTCTTGTTTTTCCTCTTGAAGATCCAGACATACCGAATTGATACAATATCTTTTCCCCGTTTCTGTGGGACCGTCATCAAACAGATGTCCTAGGTGCGAATGGCAACGCGCGCACCTCACTTCAGTGCGATGCATCCCATGGCCCGTATCCTCCTTAAGCTCAACGCTTCCCTTAATGGCGGCATCAAAACTGGGCCATCCGGTTTTAGAATCAAATTTGGCATTTGAAGTAAATATTTCATTCCCGCATGCCGCGCATCGATACGTGCCCGTTGCATCGGCGTGCACATATTCACCAGAAAATGGAGGCTCGGTATCCCCCTCGCGCATAACCCTATACTGTCGTGGTGTTAATTTTTCTTTTAATTCTTTTTCATCCATATCTACACTCTACCATAAAAGAAAAACAGCCCCGAAGGGCTGTAGATTTTGGAGCGGGTCCCTGAAGGCCGATGATCGAGGGTGGCATGCACACCTGATCTTCAGCTGGCGTGGCTGCGACGAGTGGTCTCAGTGGTTGCTAGCCTCCAGGATCCCGCATAAGGACTGGAACCAACATACTACTGACAAACAACTAAGTCAAGCCCTTCACAGCATTGCCAAGACCAGAAGAAAAAGTACGATATTTATCACCGACGAAAGAAGACAATAAAAACACCATTCCTTGATGACGAATATTTGAACTCCGGTAAGAAAAAGTGATGCCAAAAATCCTATAAAAGTTACCACCACCACGCCCAAAATCATCCACGCGGTTATCGCAGGAATTAATATGCCTATCGCGAGCATCGTCGCCAGAAGCGCATACATTATCATGCCCGCGACTTCATTTCTCACTCCACCTATGCGCGACCACTTGCTCCCCACCACCGCATCACAATCACTCCCAAAAGGACATACGAGTGGTCGTGTGTTGCGGTGCTGGTGCCACAAATACCAGGCATTTATATAGCCGATTCCCGCAAGAATAAAGAATATCCAAAGTGTATACATATGCTAGGTTCTTTTATGAAGCGCCCACAACGCCATCGACATGAAGAATAAAGAGACGTCGCGAAACGTAACCGCAAACACCCCCGTATTACTAAGCGTGATCGCAACAAATAAAAGCGCGGATAATGCAGCCGCTTTTCGTATCTGTTTTCCCGAAAGAAGCCACACCCCAAGTATTATCTCCACCACGCCAAATACAAACAGCGCGGTGTACGCGGACACAAACGAGCGCGCAAACGAGGGAATATACCCCACCCACTGCTGGGGCTCTAACAATCCCGCAATACCCGCGTACAAAAACGAGAAGGCAAGGCCAACACGCAAAAGACGAGAGACGGTTTTCATATACACGCGCTACTCATGAACAATAATGGTGCCGGTAAAGTTGGGGCTGAGATGATCGTGGAACTTCCACTCCCCCACCTCGTTAAAGGTGAACGCCCACGAAGTTCCCGGAGTTAATGCATCACACGCGTCAAACGCGCTCCCCAAACATCCTCCTCCCTCGGGATATACCTCGTGCGTAGGATGTATCGCCGACGCGGGCCAAAAATCCATATCGCTCTGATTTACAAATATCACCTGATCTCCTTTTTTTATCGTAAGCGTATCGGGACTATATCCCTCATTCGTGAAGAATATGGAGTATGAAGCGTTACCCACATACACTTTCCCCGAAGGGTCATTGGTGTATTCAATTTGTCCCGCTTGGTCTTTGGCAGGAAACGCGATATACGCGCCCACTATCACCACAACGATAACCACGAGCAGTATAAAAAATGTCTTCATATTCATAATATTATTTATTCATTCTAAAATATCGGTTGTAGAATTACTCCCTTTTATTTTACCACTTTCTTCTTATTCCTTGCTATCTTTTCTTAAGTTCGAGAATTTTGCTTTCAAACAACCCCCCGTCACTCGTAGTAAAAATGACCTCACCAGAAACCAGATCTCTTATAAAATAGCTCCAACTTGGGGTTTCCTCTATGTCATTACTAAGCGCACTTTTGGCCACGGTAACAGTCGATAAAATACATGAATCAGTTTGGGGACTATAAAAAATTTCTTTTTCTATAACATTAAATATCCTCCCAGCTGGCTTTAATTCTTCTGCATAATTTTTATTACACAAATTATTCATCTTGAGAACATACTCCACTGAGATACCATTTCTCTTGGCTGTTTGCAAAAAATAGAGGGTCAACAACGCAATAACCGCAAGAATAATACCGCCCGCAACAATTTTTATATCTATACTTTTTTCTTGACCCATATTTTATTTTACCACTTTCTTCTTATTCCTTGCTATACCAACAATACCAATCACCATCAGCACAACACCAAGGAGTTGTCCCCCGGGACTATCATCATATTCGCCATATATTACAAAAAATACTCCCAGCAATATTGCCAATATTAAAAATATCAATTTGATTTTGCTCATATAGATAGTATACCCGCAATCTGAAAGATTAGTCCCCTTCAAGATTCCTTAGTTCTTTCTTAGCGTTTTTTAAAAATTTTCCAAATCGACGGTCTTTTTCTTTTTTTTCAACGTCATCCATTTTGTAATACTCGGCTTCTTTTTTGAGATTTATGTAATTTAAATATTTTTGTTTATCTATCGTGCCTGATTCAACAGCATAACGCACTTTGCATCCCGGTTCATGTGTGTGAGTACAATCGGCATATCGACATCCTCGCGCTGCTATAGAGATTTCATCAAAGGAAACGTCTACTCCCCGACCTGCTTCCGCGACACTTACTTCGCGCATCCCAGGGTTATCAATCACGATCCCGCCGTTTTGCAGAAAATACATCTGTCTGGCGGTAGTAATGTGCTTCCCTCTCCCGGAATATGAGCTAATGTCTCCAATTTTTACGGCACTGTCATCTAGCAGTTTATTAATGAGTGATGATTTCCCCACCCCAGACGACCCAAGAAAGCAATAGGTTTTGCTCTCTGCTATATAGCCTCTTAGATTATCCAGGCCCTCGTTGCTCAGAGTGCTGGTGGATACGATATCAATATTGGGGAATCTGTTTTTTAGCGCTGCTAATTTTTTGTTTTGTTCTTCTTGAGAGAGCAGATCGATTTTGTTCAATATAATTGCCGGGCGTACTCCGCCACTCTCCACAAGAGCAAAATATCTCTCAAAACGATTGAGGTTGTAATCACGATCCACCGACTCAACCACAAACGCGACATCAACATTGGTAGCAATTAGTTGGGATTTATCTCCATATTTCCTCCTAATCATCGTTGCCCTTGGTAGTACACCATGGATAATAGCATTGTCTTCATCGGGTTGCGTAATTGCCACCCAATCACCAACGGCCGGATAATCTTCTCTTCCCAAGGCTCGAAATATCTGTTTGCCGGTTATTTTCGCGAAAAATTCTCCCTCCACATTTTTCACCCGATACGCTCCTTTGTGTTCCGCAATAACTCGAGCAACAGAAAACTCAGCAAACCCAAGCCGGTTTCTGTTTTCTTCAAAAAACACATCATATCCAAGCTGTTCTAATCTTTCCACATCCATCTCTTTATTATATCAAAACACCCCAAGAGGGTGTTACGAGGACAAATGGACGTGAATTTTTCTCTCCCGTATTTTTGATGCCTCTGCAAGTGCTTGAGCTATATCCCCTAGGTGTGCCCGAATCATCTCGTTGGGAATATGCATGGTGCTGTACCCCTTTTTCGTCGAAAAGTATTCTCTGCCCAAGTCCGCAAGAATTTGATGTGGATTGGTGAAATGTCGAATTCCGTCAACCTCAATATTTAACTTCGCCCTAGGAATCGCCAAATCGACATGTTTGCGTCCGTCATTTAGTTCAACATAGACTTTAACCCCACGCCCTTCTAATGCCTCTCGCAACGCCCGCGCCTCCTTCGTTGGTTTCTTATAATGAATCAGTTTTATCATGTGTTTTCCACTTTTCCCCACCTCCGCTTGAAAACTTGCGCGCCTTGGAACTAATAATCGGAATTATCTTTTCTTTTAATATCTTATCGTATGTTGCCAGGGAAGTATTTACCTTTGCCATAATATCTGACCGAGATTTTAGTTCTGGTTCAAGATTAATATTGCTCCTCCGAAGGAATCTAAGAACTTTTATGGCATGTGCCCACGCCTCTCTTTCTTCATTAGCAAATTTGTCAAAAAGTTTTATAAACGTTTCACTATTTATTTGGAAGAAATAGCGAGAAGATGTAACAAACGACATTTTCGTATCATCAATATTCTGATCGGACACAATCTCAACCCCCATAGCTTCCAGCTCTGATTTAATAATGTCCGTATATTTTTTATACGTTTGAGCGCCTATGTCCCCCTCGTGGAATGATTCGTCCGCGAAAGCCAATCTCTCCAGATTTTCATTCATTTCACTGATATATTCTTCAAATCTCGTTCTCTCTCCCGCCACCCCATGCGCGTGTTGCCACGCATGAGCAATTTCATGAAGTAAAGAAAGAAAGCCCCCCGATTTACTTAAATCTCCATATTGTATGTTTCCGCCCTGATAATCTTTGTCTAATCCGTAGGCCACAGCGACGAATTCGTTATTCTCATCACCTTGATTTATATAATCCTCAATAGTACGCGAAACTTGTAAATTCTTTATTTTTCCAGTAGTTTTTTCTCTTTTCTGTTCAACCACCTGCAACCCAGAAGGAACAAGTCTATATCTGGCCGGCAATATATCAGCAAGAGCCAACATTCTTCCCGTTTTATTATCCTTTACGACAATATTTGACTGCGCCACATTTTTTAACTTATCACCCCTTCTAATGAGATAATTCTCAATCATCTCATAAACCTTGAGTTGTTCGTCTCCGAGCTGAATTTCTCTAACAAATTCTTCCTTGGTAGTATTGTCATCAACTTCTTTTCTGCATATTTCCTCAAAGGTCGCCGGAGAAATTTCCCCAGAATCTATACCCGACCTAATAATTTCAAGCGCTGATCCAAGGCCAAATTCTCTTGCCAAATCATAACTCCTGCGTAAATGAGCAGATTGTTCCTCCATCCAACTAGAGCGGTACGAATCCTTATATTCACCAAGAGATTTATGAGTAGATTTTGGTATCTGCTCTTTAAAATATTCTTTTGTAACTTTGCCAAGCTCTCCCGCGAAATCTAGTCGCCCCAACAATTCTTCAATTTGAGGGTCTTCAATGGTTTCATCCAAACCAATAGCTCCTTTCTGGGCCTCTTCTAAAACATGGGCATATACTTTCTTATATATTTCCTCTACGGAAAGATCCCCCTTTTTTTCTTTGGGATCCCCTTGAAAGTTAAACCGTTCTCCCTTCATGTTCTTTAAATAAATCGTGACTTTACCCAAATTATGCCTCTATTTTGAGTGTGGATCAAAGCACCCCCGCCGTTGTCCCCCGTCGTTCAATACCATGCTATAAAACAAGCAACGTTCGCACAGCAAGAATAATCAGCGTAAGCACCGCAAACGCGACAACAGTTTGAAGAAACGAGGCAACCGCCTCTTTTCTTTTCCCGTCAAAATAAAGCTGTAACGGATAAAGAAGAAACAGATACCCCATAACTGCGGCGGAGAGCACAAAAAGGGAAAGCATAATAATAGGCGCGAACACCGAGTCCTCCCCATCATGCGACGCAACTCCATACCACATAAAAAATACGATCGCGACGATATATAGTTCCGCCAAAAAGGCGTTAAGAAGCGGCTTCTTATTCATCGGCACAATTATATCATATTCGAGACATGAAAAAACCGCACGGCGAACCATGCGGCGGGGATCAGTTTATCTTGGTTTCTTTGTTTGTATGAAATGATCCAAACATCTCCATAATATCATCGAGGATATGTTCCTTTTGTTTTGGCTCAGTCGTATGTACCGACTCTTCGGGCGGCGGGATAGGAATTATGACCCGCCCCTTAGTCTCACATTTTGGACAAGTCACCTCAAGGGTGCGTCCATATTGTTCTTCAGAAATTTTGATTCTCATCCTAATGCCACATCCAGGACATCTCACCATCCGGAATCCTTTTTCCATACACCCCTTCCCTGAAATGAACTTTTCGCATGATAACACAACAGAATGGTGTACTCAACCAAATTATTAGGGATATATTCTTGCGCGAGACAGGCTCTTTTGTTATGATTTTGCAGACCTCATATGAGGTCGCTTTTGAAAAGATTCCGGCGCATATGTCCGCCTTAGGCGGAGAAAATTGGTAAGTGGGTGGCGCGTGATGATATCACCGTTCCACCATGTACCCCACAAAGATTCCCTGGTAGCAAAATGGGTTGAAAGCGGACGAGCTTTCAACGGGTATTGCGTTATTGCGAAGCAATAGCAGGATACCCCGGAAGAGTGGCGTTTGATAAAACCACCGCTCTACCATGCTACCCCACAAAGATCTCCTGGTAGCAAAATGGGTTGAAAGCGGACAAGCTTTCAACGGGTATTGCGTTATTGCGAAGCAATAGCAGGATACCCCGGAAGAGTGGCGTTTGATAAAACCACCGCTCTACCATGCTACCCCAAAAATATTCCCCGGTAGCTCAATGGTAGAGCGGCTCGCTGTTAACGAGAAGGTTGTAGGTTCGAGTCCTACCCGGGGAGCAAAAAGAAAAATGCCACAAGGGCATTTTTTTGCTCCGTATTCTGAACGAAATCCGAACTTTTGAAATCATTTTTCCGGACCTGATACACAAATCCAAAACAGCGGTTATTTTTATTCCCTGCGTGGACATTAAAACCGATTACTGATTTAATTTATTTATGTCCACACGAAAGAATGTTTTCCTTTGGGTTTTATACGATTTCGCAAACTCAATAATCTCAATCGTATTTTTTCTTTACTTTGCCCAGTGGATTGTTGTCGACCAGGGCATAGCCGATATTTGGTTCAATCTCGTTTTCACAATATCTGCCGTTTTGCTATTGCTAACCGTACCTACTACTGGCGCGCTGTTGGATAAATATTGGAGACGCATCACTGGATTGCGGTATACGACAATGATGACTGTTGTGTTTTATGGGCTCTGCGGTTTTTTGGCGGTTGCGGGACATGGCGTATCAGCCTTGATATCGTTTGGAGTCGGTTGGTATTTATACCTTTTATCCTTCACATTTTACACTCCCCTTCTCAATGACATAGCGTTACCAGAAAAACGTGGCCGTGTTTCTGGTTACGGAGTAGCGGCAAACTATTTGGGGCAGGTGATAGGTCTTGTTCTTGTTCTGCCATTTGCTACGGGGAGTATTAACATATTCGGCGGAGCTGTCAGGGCCGAGACGCTTATACCATCCACAATCGTGTTCCTATTGCTTGCTCTGCCGATGCTTGTTTTATTCAAAGAACCCCATAAGGAGCAGAGGTTATTTTCGTTGCCAACAGAAATTAAACAATCGCTAATAAACACAAAAAAGTTATTTGCAATTTCTGGGGTATCCGCCTTCTTAATCGCTTATTTTTTCTTCAACGACGCTGTTCTGACTGCAGCTAACAACTTTTCCATTTTTCTTGAACAGGTGTGGAGAGTGCCCGATACAACGAAAACCTATATACTTTTAGGAATTCTCATCACCTCCGCCATCGGGGGGCTTATGTCGGGGAGGATTGCGGACAAGGTTGGTCATAAGAAAACACTTGTTTTTATACTATTTGGGTGGATTTTTATTTTACCTCTCATCGCTTGGGTTAATAGTTTTACTCTGTTTGTCATCGCCACCGCTTTTATGGGATTGTGGTTTGGTTCAAGTTGGGCTGTATCACGGTCATTGATGAGCCACCTCGCTCCTCAAAATAGTTACAATCTCACGTTCGGATATTTTGGTCTAGTAGAAAGAGCGTCGTCTTTGATTGGCCCTGTTGTGTGGGGAATGATAGCAACAAATCTCATATCCATCGGACCAGATAGATATAGGATCGCAGCAACTGTCATAACGTTATTTGTCATTTTGGGCTTAGTTTCTATGAGAAGGGTGCCGAATGACAAAATAACTCCCAATCAAGCCGTTGGAATTAAATCGGATATATAAACATACTCCTTTTACTCCTGAATCACGGTTCTAAAATCGTCCAAAATTCGGGAGCAAAAAAATGCCCTTGTGGTATTTTTCTTTTTGTCTCGGTGAGAACATCAACTGCTTAATGTCTGTGTAGGACTCGAACAACGGAGTTTATAACAACCCATGAATTGACATAAATGGTTTAGTATGGTTTCCTATATTCAGAACACCACAGAGGAGTACTGATGCCATATACACAAGGTGAACTATGGAGAAATCATCCCGAACTACAGAAGGGAGAGGTATTTCTCACAAATATCCCCGACGAAGAATCCGCCGCTCATGGACACGGCCTGAAACGCGTTGAAAAGTGGAAAACAAAGCGCATGGGCCGTATCGCATACGATATTAATGGACATCAAATTGATAACATGTTGCCCGTTTTCGTTCAGAAGGACGAAGTTGTTGATATGGAAGCGGATCTCAGTTGGTGGCAAAAACCAAAAGAGCCTATCGCTCACCAAGAGAGCTAGGAGAACCCAATGCACGGAAAAAGAAAGCTCTTTATCACTCTTCATTCGGTACCGTTTGCGGCATTTCCCGATTGTGCGCAGATTACATCATGCGAGATAAACGAGGACATGTTCCGTAACCTGCTCGAGCTACGCGACTCGTTTCTCTACTCCATGAGTCCTCGGAATAGGAATGTCGTGGAAATCCTTCGGGGAGAATTCGCTCGCCATAAGATCACTCTTCCGCTTGAAGAGGGGCACGACGTATTCAGTGAAGAAGGGCCGGCGCTGACCTCCGGAGAAGATCTGGTTGTCATCAATATTATCTCTACCAGCTACGACGAGGGAGAAAGGCCGACACAGACAACCTTCGCATATAAAATTCTCTCTGTCGTATAATTATATGCTCAACTATATCACCACCGTAAGGTGGTTTTTTGTTTCTTCTCTTTCTGCTACTATAAAGAAATTCAAGTTGTACATATTTTATGAGATTTCCTTTTTGGCTTATCCCGATACTTGTCATGGCAATCCTTGCCCCCCTTCTCTCTTCAAAACAAAAACCGTGGACGGAGATGAACACAAAAAAAGGCGTAGAGCGATACGCACGGATGTATGAGCTTGGCGCGATTCATCCGAATCCGCTTAAATAAGGATACAATACAAAACACGCGCCATTATCCTCTTTTTTCCGTTCTTTGGTACATTCCCACCAATGTAGCCGTTTCTATCACATGTCCCTTCATTGCTTCTTCAAGCATTTCTCTGGTTGCTCCGCGCTCAAGCTCAAGCGTTGTATCAAGCGCGTACAATGAGAACACATAGTGATGGGTCCCACTGTGCGGACAAGGCCCTCCATACCCAATCGCTCCAAAACTCGTCATCCCCTCTACCGATTGTGCCGGAAGTGATCGCTCGCTTATCTCAACAACATCAGGAGCTATATTCCATAGAGTCCAATGAAGCCATGTTCCGGAGGGAGCGTCAGGATCATCCATAATAAGAGCTAGACTCTTTGTTTTCGGAGGGACATCCCCGATTTGAAGCGGTGGACGACTATTTTCTCCATCACAGGTGTATTGAGATGGAATCGGTTGCCCGTTTTGAAATGTGATGCTTGTGATATACATAGATTATATAATTTTACTATTATTGTTCTCGAGATTCGTTTGAAAATATATGGTTACTATAGTACTCTCCACGATAGAACAAGGGAGGAACTTTTGTATTCTTTCATGTATTCTTTCACCGATGCGGAGAAAAAGGAATTGGTAGCTATGGGAAAGATGTTTGGACATACCCCAATTTTGTTGTCGGAAAATCCGGCAAAATATGCGTGTTCTTGCGGATGGCAAGGGATGGGTTGGTTGGATGAGAAACGACTAAAAAATGCCTTTCGCGACTGGCTCGTGCATATGAAAGATATCGCAAGAGACCTACCTAAGGACTCCTCATAATCCCCTCTGGGGATTTTTTATTGGGGCAATACTCCCAACGCGTCGTTAAAACGGTTAATGTAGTTGAAAAGCCCTACCACCGCGGTAAGCTCCACAAGCTCCTCGTCGTTAAAATGTTTTTTCACCTCTTCTATAATGCCGGGATCAATCTCGTATGCCTTTTGCGTTGCCGCGCGCGCGTATGCAAGCGCCGCTCGCTCTTTTTCATCGCCCCCCTCCCCTATCTTTGAAATATCTTCATCGCTAAGACCAAACTGTCGAAGTTGTTGATGTGCCACGTCAATACAAAATTCGCACTTATTTATCCGAGACACCTGATCACCCACTTTCCACTTAAGAACCGAGGGCAACGGCGCATCGTCCATGGTGGCCTTGAACATTGCGAAAAAACCCACAAAAATATCTTCGCAGTTCGCCATCACTTTCATCCATGGGGGGACTTTCTTTCCATGGGAAAGAAACTGTTCATAAATCTTTTTCGCCTCGTTTTTTACTTCATCAACACCAACCATGCGGACAATTGGTGTGTTGTGTTTTAAAGATTCGCTCATAATGCAATAAAATTACTTATGCATAGTATAACAAAAATAAAAACAGTGGACAAAGCCACTGTTGTTTTTATGCCAAAGAACATCCACAACGAAGATCTCGTGGTGCATCGCCAAAACTCTGCACATTTTCCTCGATCCTCTTAACAAGACCAGGGGGGATCCCCACACAATATGTCACTAGATCCACGAAATCATATCCTTCGGAATTCCAGCGTGGATCCTCTTCGCTGTCCATCCGCCAATACACACGCACCAACTCTCCATTCCATCCAACACCTCCGCCAGAAACCATTAGCATGCCCTATCTACTTCATCCGGTTTGTTGTGATCCTTAAGCTCTGAAATGGTAAAAAGGCCGGCCGCCCACAGTGCCCCCTGCACAAATCCGAGCCACCTCATCGCCTTCTGGGTTCTCCCAGCCCGAATAAATTCCTCAATCTCATCGCACATCCATCGACAATGCCCAAGAATTATAGAATCCCCATATACAGGCAAGCGCAATTCATGTTCGCATTGTTTTGGCTTAATACCCGCCTTATCAAGAAAATGGCGATAGAATGCCACTACACGCCGGACCTTCTCCAGAGTCATATACAATCCTTTCGTGTGCTGATGCTTATATACCACAGAAAACACGCAGAACACAACTCTTTGTTGACTGGGGGGTATAATTTCTGCTACAATTCTGCCAGAACATTCACAGGAGCAGACAGGTGCTAGACAGGGTATATCTGGAGCGCTATGCCGATGTTATGGTCTGGGCACTCACTACCGCGCGTCAAAGTACCGGCGGAACCTTTGTCCCTGGAGATGTAGTTTTGGTACGATTCGACAGACCCGCGTTGGCACTCGCCGAATATATATCAATGCGACTCACCGAAAATGGTTTTAACGCCTTGCTTCGTCTTGACGACTCTCCAGCGGTTGAAAAACATTTCCTTATAAACGCGACCGATGCGCAACTTACTTTCGTGGGACCATGGGAAGGAGCTTTTTATAGATCGCTCAACGGATTAATTATGCTTGAAGCGCCTACCGCACTTGAGCATTTGAAAGATGTTCCTTCTCAACGACAGATCGCAATTAGAAAGGCGCGAAAGAAATTGACTCGCACCATCTACGCCCGTAGTGACCGAGGTCAACTTGGTTGGACGCGATGCACAATTCCCACGCCAGTTCTTGCCAGAAAAGCAGGAATGCCCTTGGTAACATATGAAGAGGAGGTCATCAAGGCCTGTTATCTGAACCGCACGGATCCAATTAGCGCATGGAGAGAAACAATCGCGCAGGCACAGGTAATTAAGAATTGGCTCTTGGGTCTTGCGATTGCGAAGCTCCATATTGAATCAGAACGCACAGACCTGGTGGTAACCCCCGGTCCTCACCGGCAATGGCTGGGCTTGAGCGGGCATAACATTCCAAGTTTTGAAATCTTCACCTCTCCTGACTGGCGTGGAACTCGCGGAGTGTACTACGCCAATACCCCATCGATTCGCAACGGCAATGTCGTTTCGGGTATTTCTCTCACATTTGAGAGGGGGGCGGTAGTAAAAGCGGAAACACAGCAGGGGGAACGCTATCTTCTCTCACAACTAGAGGCGGACCCTGGAGCTCGCAGAATCGGAGAATTCTCGCTTACCGATAAGCGCTTCTCCCCCATCGCGCGATTTATGGCGGACATTATTTTTGACGAGAACGTAGGCCAACCAAATGGGAACTGTCACATCGCTCTTGGTTTTGGCTTTAGCGAGGCACTTGTCATAGACCAAAGATCGCTCACCGCAAAAATGAAACGAGAGTTGGGCCTGAATGATTCTGTTATCCATTGGGATATGCTCAATACGGAACCTAAGGTGGTTACTGCTCATCTTTGCAATGGAGACAGAAAAGTAATCTACGAGGATGGTTGCTTCACATACTAAACAACCAAACACCGGCACAAAGCCGGTTTTTTTGTATACTATATAATATATGAAACAAAAAAATCTCTTGGTGTATTTTATAAAAAATATCACTACCGTTATAGCGTTAGTGCTTATTTGGCGAGGCATTTGGTATGTGCTTGATGGATTAGATATAACGCTTTTTGGTTCAAGCCACACCATTACCGCAATCGGAGGTATAATTGTCGGATTGATTCTCCTTTACCTCCCCGATAAAGATTTGAAAGAAATAGAGAAGTTATAATCCTTACATTGTAATTAGAATTTTGCGCACTTCGAACATGGCGATGGGCTTCCCTTTGCAAGGGTGAGTTTCTTTTCTCTGCGCCAATGTTTTATTTCATATTCCCGTCTTTGCGCATCGCTCCGATTCAGATGATGCTCATGCCACAACAATTCACATGGGCGATATCCCCTCGTAAATAAAGCCCCCCTCCCTTGATTATGTCTTGTAACGCGCCCGTCTAGGTTGTTGGTCACGCCAGTGTACAAGTATCCCATGCGACATTTGAGTATATATACCACCCATATATCTTTCATATATTCATTTTACTACAAAAAGCCCCTCTCTTCGCTTCGGGACATTCATGATTCCGGTCTCGCTTCACTCAAATAATTATAGTGTCCGCCCACTAGGATTCGAACCTAGGACCATCTCCTTAAAAGGGAGCTGCTCTACCAGCTGAGCTATGGGCGGATATATTATGTTGTGCTGAGTCCCGACGTTTCAGTCGGGACCCCGACCTCTCCGAGCGTCGGGGCTATGAGCGGATAGAAATTAATTTCTAATTCATGATTTTAAATTTTAAACGCTCAATCTCTCATATTCCATCCCCAACATTCCTTGTCCTATCGCCTATAACCTAATGCATTTATTCATCTTTTTCAAGCTCTTGCGAGAGTTCTTCGATGAGTTTCTTTGCCTTAGCGCTCATTTTTTTTGGTGTTTTAAAACGCAACACAATAATCAAGTCACCCCGTCCTGAACGCCCAAATATCCCCGAGGAAAGCCGATACATCCCCTGCCCTCCTATAATCACAGGTTTTGTGATATCGGTACCTGGAACAAGCGGAATTTCTACCATTTTTCCATCGGCATTTTTTATAGAAATCTTTTTGTTCTTAAGAATGTCAGCGAGAGTTACCTCTCTTTCTATGACAATATTATCTCCTTCAAGGTGAAACCCTTTTTCTGGAACAACGCGAACTCTCACGTATACATCCCCCGCAGTCGCCTGACGCATCCCCGCTTCTCCCGCTCCTCCTATTTTTATCACTTGTCCGTTCGCAACGCCCGCCTTTATGTCCACGTGAACCGTTTTGTTTCCGCTTACACGCCCCGCCCCCTTACACGTAACGCATGGTTCGTTTGGTTCTTTACCGGTACCAAAACACGTGGGACATTCTTGGGTATGAGCAACCGTGCCAAAAAATGATTGATGTTGAGTACGTATAACTCCGCTTCCTTTGCATACCGTGCAGGTTTTGGTTCCTTTTTCCTTTTTAAAGCCCGCCCCTTCACAGGTGTTACAAGAAATATGTGTTGCAAAGGTTATGTCGCGAGAAATACCCTCAAACGCTTCTTTGAGAGATATATCAAGCACCACCTGGGTGTCTCTCCCTCTTTTTTCCTTTGCGCTACTGCGCGATCCTCCACCAAAAAAAGATCCAAGAATATCCTCAAGATCCCCAAAATCAACCCCTCCCATATCAGAGTATGCACCTCCAAAAGGTCCCCACGAGCCACCAAAAGGATTCCCCTGAGCTCCCGCTCCACCTCCATCAAATACGCGCCCAAATTTATCGTATTGAGCCCGTTTCTGTGAGTTAGAAAGCACTTGGTATGCCTCGTTTATTTCTTTGAATTTTTTTTCATCTCCCCCCTTTTTGTCGGGATGATAGGTGTGGGCAAGTCTTCTAAACGCCTTTTTTATTTCCTCATCAGAGGCGTTGCGTCCCACGCCGAGAATTTCATAGTAGTCACGCATACGCGCATTATCGTACCACAGCTTTTAGCTTGTTTCTACCGCTATCGCAACGCAATTATCTCCTTGCTTTTTGTCTCATATAACCGCTCACTAAATCCAGTCACCAACATTATTTCATAAATCAAAAATGCGATCGTAGCCGCAACAATACGTATGATAGGAGAAAGAGCGGTAACGGTAAGAAGTAGGAGGAATGCAAGAACAACCATGATAAGCGTGCGTGTCGACCCCGTAAGTCCGTTAAATTTCGCCAATAAAGAATCATAGAGTACTTTCGATAACTTTATATCAGGATTTACGCTTGTCCCCAAAATCGGCTCAAATTTCTTTTGGTATTCTTTAATGAGCTGATCTACCCCTATTGTGCTAAGTCCCGATCCCACTTGAATACCGTTGCGCGAGAGAAGTCCCTCTACTTGTCGTTGCGCAAGCTGACGCAACGATAAAGAAAGATCAACATCGCCAAATATGAAGGAAAGTTTTTGAGAAAAAGTTGTCGCGCTTTTTTCAAAGGCGGTTTGAGGGATGATGGGGTTATTCTGAGTAAGGGGTCCGGCAGATAATGTATTAAAGAAGAGAATAGCGACAAAAACCGCTAAAGCCAACACCGCCCGATAAATTACAATGCGGGAGATCCTAAAAAATCGTATCCTAAGCGCGGCCTCTACTTCCCTCCTCCCTTCTATAGCCGCCACCACAAGAAGCACCAGAAGGGCCGCGAAACCAATCACTGTATTCTCGTTTGCCGACATAATAAATGGAAAAGCAATCGCTATTCCACTTATACCCGCCACAATTGCCGCCCACAGTGTTTCGTGAATCAAGAGTACCGAGAGAAAAAAGAAGGAAAGAAACAATATGGCCGCAACTGCAAACCACACCGTTCCCGCACTCAAAGAAAACGATTCTCCAAAAAATTGATTGAGTGTTACCCCCGTCCATATCGCCAAAACCAGCACTACACCGCCCAACACCGCCGTTTTCCATAACGACGGATGATTTGGCAAATCTATGGTTGGCGAAGATTGTGATCCTTGTTCCATAAAGAGGGCGTCCGCCCTCTTTTATTTTTACGACTCCTGAGGGGGCGGTTCTTGTTGATTTTCCTGGGGACCATCAGCATCTTGTCCCTTTTCTTGATTATACATTGAACCTCCTATCTTTTGAAGCTCGGAGGAGAGCTGAGACGTCAACGACACTATTGTTTCCCTGTCCTCTCCTTTAAGCGCTTCTTTTAGTTCCTGCGCTTTTTTCTCTATCGTTTCTTTTGCTGACGCATCAATTTTGTCTTTCCATTCCTCCACGCTTTTTTGCGATAGATACAGTGTCTGCTCTGCTTGGTTTTTCGCCTCTATGAGTTCCCGTTTCTTCTGATCCTCCTGCGCATGGGCCGCCGCTTCGTTTTTAAGCCGTTCCACCTCGTCTTTGGAAAGTTGCGTTGATGCTTCAATGCGCACCGATTGCTCCTTGCCACTGGCCTTATCTTTTGCTGACACATTTAAGATACCGTTTGCGTCTATATCGAAAGTAACCTCAACCTGCGGCACACCACGAGGCGCAGGCGGAATACCATCAAGAATGAAACGTCCCAGCGTCTTATTGTCAGATGCCATGGAGCGCTCTCCTTGCAAGATATGAACCTCAACCGATGTCTGATTATCCGCCGCGGTTGAGAAAATCTGCGTCTTTGACGTAGGGATGGTGGTATTCTTTTCTATCATAGGGGTTGAGACCCCTCCCATAGTTTCAATACCAAGCGTGAGCGGAATAACATCAAGCAAGAGTACGTCTTTCACATCTCCCTGGAAAATACCGGCTTGTACCGCCGCTCCCAACGCGACTACTTCGTCTGGATTGATGCCTTTGTGTGGCTCTTTCCCAAACAATTTTTTTACCGCTTCTTGTATCGCGGGCATACGCGTCTGTCCTCCTACCAATACCACCTCATTTATATCTTTGGTTTCCAATCCCGCATCTTTTATCACTGCTTTCACATGCTCGATTGACTCGTCTACCAAATCTTGTACCAAGCTCTCAAGTTTCGCGCGCGAGAGTTTCATTACAAAATGTTTGGGGCCTGCGGCGTCAGAAGTAATATAAGGAAGGTTAATCTCTGTCTCCATTGTGGTAGAGAGTTCATGTTTTGCTTTCTCGGCTGCTTCTTTAAGGCGTTGCAACGCAAGCGGATCCTTTGCTAAATCAACTCCTTCTGTCTTCTTATACTCCTCCAAAAGATGGTCGATAATACGCGAATCGAAATCATCGCCACCAAGATGAGTATCTCCGCCAGTTGACTTCACCTCTACCACGTCGTCCCCCACCTCAAGCACCGACACATCAAACGTGCCCCCTCCAAAATCGTACACTACGATTTTTTCGTTGGTTTTTTTGTTAAGTCCGTATGCAAGCGCCGCAGCGGTGGGTTCGTTAATGATACGACGAACCGTGAGTCCCGCTATTTCTCCAGCGTTTTTGGTTGCTTGACGCTGTGAGTCGTCAAAATAGGCCGGAACGGTAATGATTGCTTCGGTAATTTTCTCCCCCAATTTACTTTCTGCATCGGTTTTGAGTTTCCCCAAAATCATCGCTGAAATTTCCTCGGGTTTATACCACTGCTCTCCCATCTTTATTTCTATTCCTCCCGAAGAAGTTTTCCTACTCTCAAATGGGAATTTCTTGATATCTTTCTGCACTTCCGGATCATCAAAAGATCGTCCGATAAGACGCTTTACAGAGAAAATAGTGTTGTGGGGATTTACCACTGCTTGTCGCTTTGCCACAAGACCCGCAAGTCGTTCATTCGCTTTGCTTGTTGCTACGACAGAGGGGGTGGTTCTGTTTCCTTCACTGTTTTCAAGAATCTTTGGTTCGCCACCTTCCACGATTGCCATCGCGGAATTGGTAGTTCCCAAATCAATGCCCAATATTTTTGCCATATGTATAGAGAATTATGAATAATGAGTTACCAAGAAGCTATTTCGCCACCTTTACGCGAGTCGCGCGAATCAATTTTCCATGAAGCATGTATCCGCACTCAACTTCTTCTGTCACCGTTCCTGACGGCTTGTCCGATTCAACCGAGGCCACTGCATCGTGCAACGAAGGATCAAATTGATCACCCACCGCAACCGCTACCTTTTCAAGCCCGTAACGTTTGAGAATGTCCTCCAGTTTCGTTCTGATAAGATAGACCCCTTTCTGTGCTTTCGAATCGTCCTGAAGCGTTCCTAGGGCTAAATCAAACGCATCAAGTACATCTATCATATCAGATATAATATTTTCGTTTGCGAATTTAATAACCGCATCCACCCGCTTTGCTTCGTCTTTTTTGTAATTTATCAAATCAGCCTTTGCTCGTTTCCATCCCTCCAGATACTCGTCACATTGTTTGACAAGATTATTCTGGCTCTGGTCATCTAACGCATCGTGCTGAGCAGAGGAAGAGTTTTCTTCGTTTTGTGCGTTCTTTGTTTCTTCTCCCATAGATAAATAAATAGTTACAATAAAAAAGAGACATCGCGGCCTTTGTGTGTCTTTTATTGTAGTCATTTAATCGCCCGCGTCAACCCCATTGCAATCTAACTAACCCACAACACCCTCCTTTTTCCTACATTTCCAATCTACATTTCCAATTCTGACGATCGTCAGAATTGGAAATGTAGAAAGACAACGATATGTCACACAAGCAAGAGACACAAAAAAACAAGGCCCCCGATAGGGGGCAAAGTCGTTCTGTTTAGAATATGGTGGACCAGGTCGTGAATTTAGGGCTCCTGGCTCAAAAGCTGGGACTGAGGCGTCCCCTCAGTGATAAGACCGATAAAATGATGGGGTACCGAAAGTTTCCACGTCATACGTCCCTTCTTGTTGGTAGCAAGCGGTGAAAGTGTTGCCGATCCACCACTTTGGTAGACCACTCTCACCTCTCCATGGTTGGCATAGACGAGACGCAGACCATTATCGGGAGACTGCGTAAGAATCTTAAATGTGTGGTCAATCTCACTGTCCAGCACAGCATTGACCGTATACTCAACCGGAGCAAGCGTGCCAATATATGCCGCTTTCCCCACCCCTCTTGCAAGTCCCGCGGCATTGCCTTCCCCAAATACCATCATAGACAATGCGAAAAAAGAACCGAGCAAACTCACAACAAAGAGAGGTTTCCAGAAGCGTTTGGGGACCGAAACACCCATCTCCCCATGAACCAAAATATCAAATACAAAGACCGTAAGGAACATAGTAAGGAAAACAAGCATGCACACCCACACACCAAACATCTCTCCCATCTTTTCCTCCTTTGTGAGAACTATATTTATGATAACACTAGATTATAAGCCAGTCAACTACTCCCCCTCTTGTATCCCATACGCTATACTATACCTATGCATTTATATAATTCTCTCACACGATCCAAGAGCGAACTGGGACCAGAGATAAAAGAGCTCAACCTGTTTGTCTGCGGTCCCACGGTATATGATAATCCGCACATCGGAAACGCCAGAACCTATTTAGTGTTTGACGCGTTTGTGAGATATCTGCGCCACAAAAACAAGAAGGTGTTTTACCTTCAAAACATTACCGACATAGACGACAAAATAATCACGCGCGCGAATAAAGAGGCGCGTTCATGGCGTGATATCGCGCGAAAATATGAAGAGATATACCACAGCAACGAAAAAACACTCGGAATTACTTCCGTCACCCGTTATGCCAGAGCTACCGATTATATCAACGATATTACAGACCAAGTCCAACGACTGATTAAAAAGGGGTGCGCATATAAAATAGAGGGAGACGGATATTATTTTGACATCAGCACGTTTCCTTCATACGGGAAACTTTCGGGGCGTACCGCGCAACAAGCAGAAGACGCCACCTCTCGTATTGACGATTCAGTACACAAGAAAAATAAGGGAGATTTTGCGTTGTGGAAGTTTTCAAAAAAGGGAGAGCCCTCATGGGAGAGCCCCCTGGGAGAAGGACGCCCTGGGTGGCACATCGAAGACACTGCTATCACCGAGCATTTTTTTGGTCCTCAGTATGATATACATGGCGGAGCATCCGACCTTAAATTCCCACATCATGAAGCAGAGATAGCTCAGCAGGAATCAGTATCGGGCAAATCTCCGCTTGCGCGCATATGGATGCACACCGGATTTTTAACTATGGAGGGGAAAAAGATGTCAAAGAGCGAGGGAAATTTTGTGACTATATCAGATTTTCTCTCCTCTCATGACCCGCGCGTACTACGCTATATCGCCCTTTCTCATCACTACCGCTCTCCCGTTGATTTTACACACGAACTGGTCAGCGCAACCGCCCATACGCTCTCCTCACTACAGGCACTTCTCTGGAAATTATCGAGAGCCAAAGGACGTGGCGCGAACATATCACTTCCAGCCCCAAAGGAAGCACAAACACGATTTTTCCAGGCGCTTGATGACGATTTTAACACACCCCAGGCGTTTGCGTCCGTCTTTGAATACATCGCCCAGATAGAGCCCATCGTGTGGGAGCTTGCGCGCGCGCAAGCAATCCAGGCGCAACACACCATTCAAGAACTATTTTCAGTAGTAGGGATCCACTTATCCCTAACTCCCCGTGTTCCCTTCTGGGTGCGCATTTTGGCATGGCGTAGGTCACGGGCAAGAAAGAATCAACAGTTTATCCAGTCAGACACTTTAAGGGACAAAATAAGTGCGTTAGGATACACCATAGAAGATACGCCACAGGGCGCGTTCGTGTATCCCACGAAGATTATTTCATAATATTCATGGCAGAAATAAAACTCCCCCCTCAAGATCTTGAGGCGGAACAATCAGTGCTTGGGTCACTTATGATAGACAAGCAGGCAATTACCAAAGTTGCCGATATTTTAGCACCCTCTGATTTTTACACACCCGCCCACCAAAAAATATTTTCCGCCATTCTCGACCTGTTCTCAAAAAACGAGCCGGTTGATATCCTAAGCGTCACCAATGTCCTCAAATCAAAAAAAGAACTTGAAGGTGTAGGAGGCTCCTCATATCTCACCGATCTTATTTCTGTAGTCCCCTCTTCTGCGCATATTCAGCACTACGCAAAGATTGTTCGAGAAAAAAGAGTGCTGCGAGACCTGGTATCCGTGTCTGCCGATATTAACGAGTCAGTTTTTTCAAAAGGTGCTTCTATGGAAGCGCTCATCGACGAGGTTGAAAAGAAAATTTATGGACTCGCACAACGTTCTCATGACAGGAGCTTTATCCATATTTCAGAAGAACTGCACCAGGCATATGAACGAATAGAGCGCCTGCACGAAGGAGAGGGGCGTTTGCGTGGCGTTACCAGCGGATTTGACGATTTGGATAACTATCTCTCCGGATTCCAGAATTCCGATATGATAATTCTGGGAGCCCGTCCCTCGTTTGGAAAGACAACGCTCGCGCTCGATTTTGCCCGCAACGCAGCAAAAAAGGACAATGCGCCTGTGGGTATTTTCTCTCTTGAAATGTCAAAAGAGCAGGTTATAGACCGTCTTATCGCCTCTGAGGCACAAGTGCCTCTTTGGAAGCTACGCACTGGACGCCTCTCAAGCGAGAATGATTTTCAATTGATACAGAGCGCGCTTGATCGTCTTTCTGGTCTTCCAATGTACATTGATGACACACCCGGACTCACTATTATGCAAATCAGGTCCATTGCCCGCCGCCTTCAGGCAGAACATGGGCTCAAATTGCTCGTGATAGATTACGTGCAACTGATACAGCCCCTCTCGTCTTCCGAAAACACCGTCCAGCAATTTACTGAAATCAGCCATGGGCTTAAGTCCCTGGCGCGCGAATTAAATATTCCAGTGCTTGCTCTCTCACAGCTCAACCGCTCTGTTGACCAACGCGAAGGACAAGTCCCCCGTCTTTCCGACCTTCGCGAAACGGGATCGTGGGAACAAGACGCGGACGTAGTACTGATGATTTATAGAAAAGATAAAAATAAACTTGAACCTTCGCTTGAAGAGGAAAACTTGGTTTCGCTTCTCATTCAGAAACACCGCAACGGACCCACCGGGGTTGTAGATCTTAAGTTTGATCCGGAAAAGGTTTCATTCCGCGCGGTTGAAAAGCATCATACCCAGAATCAACTGTAATTCTTTTATGGTTCCCGACGCTATAAAAAAATTTATTGCGGTATTTGAAAAACTTCCTTCAATCGGTCCCCGACAGGCCATGCGGCTCGCATTTCGTCTTATTCAGGGAGGGCGCGCTTCTATAGAGGAAATTTCCTCTTCGGTAGCAAATTTGAAAAATGTAAAAGTATGCCCCCGCTGTTTTTTTGTATATGAAGGAGCCGACCCTATGTGCGCGCTATGTGCTGACGCCACCCGCCAGCACGATATATTTATGATTATTGAGAAAGAGACGGACCTTATGACCATAGAGCGTACGGGAAAATATCGCGGACTGTATTGTGTTATTGGAGATCTAGTACGAAGTGGGGTGCTCGAACCATGGCAAAAAATGCGCCTTGGAGTGCTAAAAAAAATAATAGAAGAGCTGCCAGAAAAAAAGGCGGGGGAAATAATAATTGCGCTAAACCCGACCACATATGGCGATCTGACTGCCTCGCTGATAGTAAAAGAGCTTAAAGATAGCGCGCAGACCATTTCGCGTCTTGGACGAGGCATCCCCACGGGAGGAGAAATAGAATTCGCGGATGATGAAACACTTTCCCACTCTCTTCAAAGGAGAGGATAAGGGTGGTCACCAATTTTTGATTTATTCCACCCAAGGCAGACTCACCTCTGATGAGAATTTATAATTTCCAAATATAGAAAAGGGAATAAAAATCTTAATACAAAGACACAACAGCTAGTAAGAAAGTGGGATCCGCAGAAAACAAAATCCGCCTTTAGGCGGATTTTATGTTTGTTATTTTTACCTGAGTGAAATGTTGACGATGGCCTTGTGTTTTTCTTTGACGAGTCTTTGATTTATATTTAAACACCAACTTTTTCCTCTCTCGTGCTTGTCGAAGTATCGTACCCTCAACCTTCGCCCCCTCGATCGTAGGAGTGCCCACTTTTGTACTCCCCTCATCTCCTATTAATAGTACGTTATCAAAAACAACGGTTTCCTTCGGTTCGCCATTTATTTTCTCTATTGAAAGTGTTTGATCGGGAGAAACCACATATTGTTTCCCTCCGGTTTTAATGACTGCAAACATAGATATATAAGATATATAACAGGATAGATATATAACAGGATGTATCCTATACAATTGGAAAAAGAAAGTCAACAAAGAGAACAAAGAGTTTTTACCCCCACTCCTACATTTCCAATTTTGACGATCGTCATAATTGGAAATGTAGAAAAGGACGAAAGAGTGCGATGGAGGAAGGGGTAGATAAAAAAAACAGGGGCGCTTGTGGCGCCCCTGGGGGTCAGTGATCATCAATGTGCGGTTCCCTTCGCTCCTCCCAGAGAGGGTGCTGAAGGGGGCGGAGACTTCTTGCGGGGAGCGCGCGGGGAACGCGGCTCCTGGAAGGTGAGCAAAAACTCACCGTTCCAGTCGTCGTAGTAGACGACCCGCCCCTCGTCTAGACCCGATGCATCAAAGGGCCTGAACGAGAAGTCCTCAGGAGCATCCCCTAGCAGGTTGACGAGCAACCTACCGGCGGGGATGTTCCGTGGGACCCGGTTGGAAATGTGGATGTCTCCACAGAGCTCCACATTCCCCTGGTTGGTACGACATCCGCGCAGGTACGAATACCCGTCGGTTGTCGCTACCGATTGCGTCCATTCAAACATAGAACGGACATTGTCGGCCAACCAGCTCTCGCGGTAGTACGAGGGAACCTCGTTCCCCGCGAGGGCGTAGGTGTACAGGGCGTTGTTGAGGTGAACCATCAACAACCCCGAGTACACCACGTTCTCCTCGCCGTGATTAAGCATCATCACGCGAGGACTTCCGTCCACAGCGGAGATACGACGCTGGAGTGAGTACCAGCCGTTCTCCACCGAAAATGTGAGGCGCAGATACTTGCGCTCACGGTATGTGAGCGCCTCGCGCCCCACCCGATCTGCCACCGCGGGGTAAAGGTTCTTTACCGCCGCGATGGTTGCCAACATCGAAATGAAGTCCTCCGAGCACGAGTCAAACGGGTCAATCCCGCATGCCGTGCTCACAAAGAACGTCTCCTCGCGGACGGCGTCCGCGAGGATCGTCTCCAACCGCGCTTTCTGCTCGGGAGAGAGCTCCTCGCGAAGCTCGTACCCCCGAACCGCCAACGGATAGCTGATGAACTTCGCCAGCCATCCGTTGCCCCATGCGCCAGCCCCGTGATAGAACAGGTAGTACCTGTCCATCACCCACTGGAACGTGGGGACATCACTGTTGGCCAACAGTGGAATGTAGCTGTTGGCCTCTCCGGCGCCAAAGGGCGCCCTATTGTTGATCTCCTGCGCCGAGGCGGAAGCCACGGCGAGGAGGGTGAACAGAACAACGACGACGATCTTTTTCACAGCCGTAGCCTCCTTCTATTTTTCAGCTTGCTCCCTTAATTATATCACTTCGCAATCTATTTGTCAATATCGCAAAAACGCCCTTTTTTCGGGCATTTTTATACGCGTCCATCCAAAATCACTCTTAATTAAGTCCTACGAGAATATACATCAAGATAAGCCCAAGCAAAGACACGAACACCGCTCCCCCCAAAAGCGCGTAGGCAACAATCCTGTCGCGTCTATAAAGCAGGTATGCCAATATGCTGTTGCAAACACCCAAAAAAGCCAGCGCAATGAGAATGCTTGCGATATCACCCGCCCCCCCTATTAAATCCACCCTCTCGCGAAAATCCGTATGAATCACTAGCGCGCCTGACAAAGGAAAAAGAGATGTGTACGCCAAAGAAAAAGACACGGCCCACAACACGCACCATGTTCCCATCGCGCCTAGTGCCCACTTGTCTTTAAAAAATATATGACTCATGTGACCCCTACGGGAATCGAACCCGTGTTTCCGCCGTGAGAGGGCGGCGTCCTAGCCGCTAGACGAAGGGGCCAAAACACTCCTATACTACGCAGAAAAAAGCTCTAAATCAAGCGTTATAACTCAATGAGATCCTTTACGATACCCTCAAGTCCCATCGCGCGGGAACCTTTCACGAGTATTAAATCCCCCTCACGTATGATTCCTTCTATTTCTTTTTCCGCCTCTTGCGTGGTCTCAAAAGAAAACACCTCGTCCTTAGTCATACCATTTTTAAGAGCTCCTTTTGCGATAAATCGCGCGCGAGGACCTATGGTTACCAGTATATCAACGCAACGATGTGCCACGGATCCCATCGCCTCATGCGCTTTAAGCGCGTACTCTCCTAATTCCAGCATATCTCCCACAATCGCAACCCTTCGACGAAATGACGCGTATGAAAGCGTGGTAAGTGCCGCTTCAAGCGCTACAGGAGAAGAGTTGTAACTTTCATCTATAAGCTGGGTATGTTTTATCCCGTCCAGAAGAACCGACCTCCCCTGGCTGGGCGCATAGTGGTTGCAAAGCGCCTGACCCGCCTCAACGAGATGTATCCCACAGAGCGATGCCACCGACGCGGCACATGCAAGCGCGTAGGCGTGAGAAAGTGAAAACGCCCCCTTTATCGAAACGGGAACGGAGACCCCGTCTTTTTCAAGTTTAAATGAAATCCCCTCAATACGCGCGTCTTTTTGAACATACGCAAAATTGATAATACGTATATCAGCATCTTCCCCAAATCCGTATGTTGTTATCTTTCCTCGCGTCTTTTTGCCTAACTCACGCACATGCGCGTCATCGCCGTTAAGAACCGCGTGATTGTGTGTGCTAAGTCCGGAGATAAGTTTTCCTTTTTCACGTACTACCGCATCTATTCCTCCCGCGTAGTTTTCAACATGTACCGGAATAGCCCCGATACCGGAAATCACCGCGATAGAAGGTTTTGCGATGTCTAAAAGATACGATATGTCCCCTGCTTTATCGGCGCCATATTCCAACACAAGCATCTGAGAATAGAATCTTTTCAATCCACACAGTATCCGCAGACACGCCACAAATATGACCCACGTCCAAAATAGAAACGCGGGTCTCCACATCCGTTTCTGTCCGCTTATGATAGTAAGCGGAACCCCCAGCTCGTTGTTGAAATTAGCCCGAGATCTTCGTGTTTTGTATCTTTGACTCAATACCGCAAAAATCGCCTCTTTTGAAGAGGTTTTTCCCACACTGCCCGTAATAGCAACAACCCGCGGTTTAAAACGCTTCAGCGTTACCCTCGCGAGGGTGGCGACAATGTTCCACAGTATCCGTACAAAAAAATTCTTCATTTTTTATATTAGGGCGTTTTGATAGCATCAGGAGCTACCTCTAAATAATTTACAAGAAACTGGGTCATTTGGCGAAACGCTGGCACTACCGTCTGTCCCGCCAAAGGAGCTCCTTTGGGGTTATCAAGTTTTACCAGTACCGTAAACTGCGCCCCATGCGCGGGCGTGAACCCAATATAGGTATTTATTACGTTGTCCGTATACCCTCCTGTTTTAAAATCTGGAATAAACGCGGTTCCTGTTTTTCCGGCAATGTGATAGTTGGGTATATGCGCAAGAATGTTTATGTCAACCGCTGATACCATCATATCAATAATCTGTTCCGCCGCGTGAGATGATACCACCCTTCTTACCACGCTGGTTGGTTCTCCTTTTATAATGATCGGCTTAAGCAACACACCGTCGTTTGCCACCGCCGAGAACGCTGAAATCATTTGTAAAGGAGTTACAGACACACCCTGTCCAAAAGACGCAGTCGCAAAGTTTATGTCCCATGGGGCATAAAGCGGCGCCAAGCTTCCCTTCACTTCTCCGGGCAACGCAATATCGGTTTTTTCCCCAAACCCAAAATATTCCACATATTGAGCAAATCTCTCGTTCCCCAGTTTCTGTTGCGCGAAAACAGATCCGGTATTAAGCGAATATTCTATGACGTTAGTCATTGTCTGTATTCCATGGGCTTTTAAGTCCCAGTTGCGAATTGTTCTCTTGTTTAGGGTAACCGATCCAGTGTCATTGTACGTGGTTAAGGGAGTAACAACCCCCGCGTCAAGCGCCGAGGACATAGTGAGCACTTTAAACACTGAGCCGGGTTCATACACCAATTCAACCGCGGGATTTATAAACGTATCTATGGGATAGCGCGAATAATCGTTGGGATTGAAGGTGGGGTTGTTTGCCATCGCCATTATCTCTCCCGTGTGAGGGTTTTGCACGATGATTGACCCCCCTTGGGCGTTCCACTCTTTCACAAGAGAGGAAAGAATGCGCTCTGCCTCTGCCTGAATGTTTCTATCTATTGTCGTATAAACATCATCCCCCATCCCCTCCTGGACGTTTGAGCGCCCGCGTAACACATCTTCAAACTCAAGCTCCAGCCCATAACGTCCCGCCACGCTTCCATCTTGAGAAGGAGACACAAACCCAAGCACCTGCGCGGCCATAGACCCGAAGGGATAGAAACGAAATGTTTCATTGGTTATGTAGAGTCCCGCGAGATTTAAACTCCGTATCGCCTCAACTTGTTGAGAGGTTGCTTTTTCAAGCAGTAATTCATAGAGATCGTTCACCTTTGAAAATTTTCTCTCAAGATCCGACGCCTCTTGTTTAAGAATGGGAGCGACCATCCGTGATGCCTCTGTGGGATCTTCTATTTCGGCTGGAACCGCATAGACGACCGCGTATTCTTTATTTAACACCGCAGGAATAGCGTTTCCGTTTTTATCGGTAAAAAATATTCCCCCGCGATGAGAAGAGAGCGAACTCGACGCTTCTTGCCGCGCTTGGGCTCTCTTTGCGTAATAAGGTCCATCTTGCACTTGCAGTGTATACAAATGCGCCCCCAGGGCGACAAATACAAGAACGAATGCGATTCTTATGGACCAAAATTTAAGCATACTTACTTACTGCGTCATCAGATGAGAAAGCGCAGGCGACGATTCTACGTAGTGAGGGTTAGAATCAAGCACCAATCCCTGTGATTGAAGAAATGACGCGCTGGCGTTTTGATCAACTATCTGATACACCTCATTTTTTAATTCCGCGTTGGTCACACGCGCATGCGCTATGTCTTCTTCCAATGCTTGAACACTGTGGCGAAGCGATACGAGATTAGAATACATCACAACGAAAGCCACGACAGAGACAATGCCTACGCCAACGAGCACCATGATAAACGAATTGATTTTTAAATCCCTTTTTCCAAATTCTATGACTGTCATGGTAAATAGTGATTAGTGTGTGATAATTAACGACGTATTTCTATGACGCGCAGTTTCGCCGACCGACTACGCGGATTCTCTTTTTGTTCTTTCCGTGAAGCAATAACTGGCTTTTTGTGTACACGATGAGCCCCCTCCTTCTCCCATAATCGAAACGCGTTCTTTACCATTCGGTCTTCAAGTGAGTGAAATGAGATCACCGCGACCCTTCCTTCTGGAGCTATCACCGCGCGAACCGATTCCAGAAATGATGCGAGTTCTCCCAATTCGTCATTCACCGCTATGCGCAGCGCCTGAAACGTTTTGGTCGCCGGATGCAACCTTCCCCGACGAGGCACCGTATCGGCAATCACCCGCGCAAGACGCTCCGTAGTCATAATCCGCTCCTTTCTGCGCGCCTCCACGATCCCTCGCGCAATTCTCCGCGCGTTTCTATCTTCTCCCATTCCCCAGATAAGATCCGCCAACTGCGCCTCTGATGAACTGTTCACTATCTGCGCCGCGGTCTGTTCCTGTGTCGTATCGTATCTCATATCAAGCGGTTCATTCTTTTGAAATGAGAACCCCTTACCCGATGCGTCAATGTGCCAAGATGAGAACCCCAAATCAATAAGCACTCGGTCATATTGCCCGCACCCCTGTGCTTCTCCCGCGATACGCACTATATCCGCGTAACTGGCTCGAATAATTGAGACGCCGTCCTGGTGCTGAGGATAGATGCGGGACAATCTCTGGCGGGTATACTCCACCATGTATTCGTCTCTATCAATCCCCGTGAAACACCCAGAGGGCATAATGCGCTCAACAATCAGCGAGGCATGACCCCCCGCGCCAACCGTACCATCACACACGCGCATTCCTCTCTGGAGCGCCAACGCATCAATGGTTTCCTCTACCAGCACGGCACGATGTATCGGCTCCATATGCACTTGTTAAATTCCTAGTTCTCCCAACCGTTCCGCGATCTCATCTGAGGCGCTTTCGGTCTTTGTCTTATACTCTTCCCATGCGCCCTCATCCCATACTTCAACTCGATTATACAAACCAGTCACCACCGCCTTTTTTGAAATGTGCGCGTAGGAACGCAAATGGTCAGGAATAAGAATTCGTCCCTGCGCATCAAAATTTACCTCTCCGGCCCCCGCAAGCATAAGCCGGACAAATGCCCGGGATGATGCCTGAGAAAGCGGAAGATTGGTAAGTTTCCCCACCAATACTTCCCACTCTTTCTTGGGAAACATAAAAAGGCATCGGTCCAGTCCACGCGTGAGTATCGCGCCACCATCAAGATGCACGCGAAATTTGGCGGGTACCGCCATACGTCCCTTCACGTCTATGTTGTGCTTATACTCTCCTAGAAACATGAAGAAATTTCTACAAATTCTATTTGTTTAAAAATTTTATTCATCCCGTTCCCGCATGCGGGGCGAGATGTTACTCTCTTCTCCCAATCTTTTTTTGAGTGCTCTGAACGCACCGCCAAATAATTTAAGCGCTCTTTCCCTCTCTCGTGCCGTCCCGCTATCTAGATATGTCTCAAAGTAAAGAAGTGTGTATTCAGGCTTTTTCTTCTGGTGTTGGCTCATTCGCTGTGTGATATCAGCGGTATAGCCTATGTACCAACTTCCACTTCTTCGATTTTTTAGAGCGTAGGTATAAAACATGGTTTCCATCCACACCCCATCTCAAAAGAGACGGGATGGCTAAATATTCTTGCTGTTTTAAGAACGCACAGAATATTCGCCACATTTGTCCACTTTTCCCCACCTACTAGTCATTATGTCCCACATAAAAACACAATGCAACAACATTGCTGTGGATAACTCCTATTTTGTGGAAAACAAAAACCGCCCCGGATAGGGGCGGTGGGGAAATGCATTATTTATTCCTGTAAGAGAGAGTCGATAAGAGATTTCATAAATGTGTAGGTTTGAGCTCCCTTGACCGGAATTTGTCTCCCATCTTTGGTGATAATAATGCTATGAGGGGTGCCAGTTCCTCCTATCCCCACTATCTCCTGAACATCGTCTGATATCTTGTCCAATCCCCCACCATTCTCAAGACAGGAGTTGAATGTATCTACGTCAATTCCGATTTTTTGCGCGATAGTGGGAAGTTTTGAGAGATCAAGTCCGTTGTTTGAGGGGGTAATTCTAAATACTTCGTCGATAAATGCCCAAAACGCATCGTTTCCTCCTTGTTGCGCCGCGCATTCGCTTGCGACCGCCTCATTCACAGCTTTGGGATGGATTGACTGAAGCGGAAAATGCCGATATACCCACACAACGTCGTTGGGGTATTCATTGACGATACGCATAAGGGTCTCGTGGAATGTCTTACAATAAGGACATTCTAAATCAGAATATTCCACCAATATCAAAGATGCGTCTTTGGGGCCCCTGACATGATCACTCTCCTGAATGGACCGAATCGTTTTTGCGGTTTCCTCTTTCGTTGCCTGTGCGGTTGAATCGTCTGGATTTTTAAGCCCATTCTGCGCGGGTCCGCCAAATGTGTATATAATGGCTCCGGCGATAATGATGCCAGCGACAATAATAGCAAGTGGTATGGTATATGGATTGTTTTCTTTCATACATTAGTATATTAGTTTGGTCGTGGTGTATTTATAAAACCATGCCCGAACGTATTTTAGCAAGAATACCTGAAACTTCCCATACGCCATGTGCGTAGCGACCTCACACGAGGTCGTAGCTTCCCCGCCACTCACCCCGCCCGCGCGTCCAGCAAGAAGTGTTTCTTACAATTCTTTCTTCCGCATACTCTTTAAGAAATCTTTCAATCAAAAAGCAGCCAGCTTTAACATTTCATCTTCATGCGTTATATGTTGCATAAAATAATGCGGAGATGTGTTCTCTTAAGGGCGCTGGTTATGATAAGAGGCGGATAATAAATACAATGAGCGCGATGATAAGTAGCGTATGAATGAAATTGCCCCCTACTTTAAAACTAAACCCGAGAAGCCAGAGAACAAACACAACTATAATAATGGTCCAAAACATTTTTAGGTGCGGTTATACAATTTTTTAAGTTTTATAAGCCCTCGATAGGTTTGCACGGCAATGGCGTTTCTTGATTGTCCAGTAATTAGAGATATTTCTTTAAGCGAAAGATCTTGTACATATCTCATATGCATCACTTTCTCGTACTTTGCGGGGAGGTATTGGATCAGGAGCAGTACTGCTTTGCCATCAAGAACATTAAACATACGCTCAGAGTGGTCGACACCCGGCTCAAATCCTTTTTCGAGGAGGGCATCAAGTGAGGATGTCTTGCGCTTACGATATTCGTCAATGATTAGTTGGTTCAGGATGTGATATAAAAAAGCTTTCATCAGATCAACCTTCCCTCCCCTGACAAGATATGCCCAGGTTTTTGTGAAGGTCTCCTGAACTAAATCCTGACCAGTTGCATGGTTATGTATTTTGAAAAAGGCATACGAATTCATACCCCGCTCATGATTGTGGTGAGCTGTGGTCAATATTCTTTCTCGTTCGATTTTTTGTTTTTTTTGCTCTGGGGTTGTCATATAAATTAAGCCGAGCATGGGGTAACTCCATTACAGAACCATTACAGAGGCCCGGCAATACTTGAAAAGATCAGCGCTGTTAAGCGCGGACGTGGTCTTGATTAGATTCTGTTTATTACAGAAGCATTACAGCAATACCCCACTAATAAAGATACGCTCTCATATTAAGTGTAGCATGCTATGCATTTTTATGATGTGTTGTTGTAACAACATCGGCTTCCTAACGGCGTCTGCTATATGGATAAAAACAAAAAAGCTAAAAAAGCTGCGGGGCAAGCACTTACTAAAATCGGAGCTGACTTTGTAAGTCATTTCTGGGAAAAGAGCTGGACATACATCAAGACCGTGGTCGATGTGGTACGCGAGCCCGTCCTTATTTTAGATAAAAATTTTCACGTAATGGCCGCCAATGAATCCTTCTATCGGGTATTCCAGGTCGACCCAAAAGACACCGAACAAAAAGTTGTATATGAGCTGGGAAACGGTCAGTGGAATATTCCCGCCTTGCGGAAACTACTCGAAGACATTCTGCCCAAAAACACCTTTTTTAAAGGATTTGAAGTTACTCATGAATTTCCTTCGATCGGTCACAAGACCATGATCTTAAACGCCCGCCAAATCCACGTGAAAGAGGACACCTCTTTCCCGCCAATTATACTTCTTGCCATGGAAGATGTTACAGAAATGATGGGAGTCGCTGAAATGCTTGCCAGCCACACAAAACAGTTTGAGATAAAAACCGGGGAACGCATAGAGAAGTTGGAGGTCTATATCAAAAAACTCGAGAAAGGAATCAATGAACTCAGAAAATAAGCCTCGGGGCTGATAAAAAGACGGTTGTAACGGGAGGGTGTTCGGACCGGCATCATATATAGGTAGAGATTAAACATAAAAAAAATAAAAGGTCGATTATGTAACACGCCTCGACAATCTCTCAAATAAGTATAAGTAGCAATCACATGAATAAAAACAAAACAATAAATCAAAAGAATATGTTGCGTTTAGGTCTTATCTCTAGCGCAACAGCGATGGTACTGTTTGCCGTCGTTATGTTACTCGGAATTCAGAGCGCCTCCGCCGCGATAACAAGTCAGTTAGACCTGAGTGATCGTGGCCCAGAAGTTACTGAACTCCAGACATACCTCGCGACAAATGCGAGTATCTATCCCGAAGGACTGGTCACCGGATATTTCGGTCAACTTACCAAAGCTGCGGTAGAGAGATTCCAGACCACGCAGGGAATTGTCTCACAAGGAACGCCAGTAACAACCGGATATGGCCGCGTGGGACCACTAACAATGGCGAGAATTAACAGCCTTCTGGGCTCCGGAGGAGGCCAAGCGTCGTGGGATGCTTCGCCGACCCTGAGCAATCCATCTGTTCAGCACACAAACACGACCGCTACTCTCACATGGACAACCAACGAGCCCACGCAGGGCCAAGTCTATTGGAGTAGTACTCCGCTTCAATACAATGAAGCGATAGGCCCTCGTCAGCAACCCTATGTAAGCGGGAATCTTGCTCTTGATGATGGTGGCTTACAAACCAGCCACACGGTTACGGTTTCAAACCTTCAGACAAATACCACATATTATTACCTTGTACGAAGTATTGATAATGTGGGAAATATGAGTATGGCATGGCCAAGTTCTTTCCACACCAATCAATAATTGACTGATCTGGAAAACAAGATAAAAAATCACCGCGTGAGGATCGGTGATTTTTTATTATAAGATTATTGTTATCTTAATCCACACCATCCCCACCACAAATCTCAAACGAGGACGCCACGGAATTTCTCCAAGGAAGAAGGGAAATCTGAGAGACGAGACAGACCACTCACCACATGATTCTCAAAAAGTCGCCCCGTTTTATCGTGACGCACCCTGTGGGGATATCGAACCTACAACCCCCGCCTGTCGGCAGACAGGTTCGCAATATGCGCACCCACATCCTTTGTGCACGCACCTGGACTCGAACCAGGGACCCTTGCAATGTGAATGCAATGCTCTAACCAACTGAGCTATGCGTGCGCGTTTTGATTGACTGACGTGAATGTGACTGACGTTCTGCCACTAAACTAAGGACGCAATTAAAATCAGCATACACAAAAAGACACCCCCGTACAAGAAGGTGTCTTTTATTTATACGGGCAATCTTAGATTCTAGGGAATATAAGGTAGTGGTGATGATTATTGAAGCTCTACCACTGCGCCCGCCTCTTCAAGGCGCTTTTTCATCTCCTCGGCTTCTTCTTTCTTCACCGCTTCTTTTATCGGCTTTGGAGCTCCGTCCACCATGTCTTTTGCTTCTTTAAGACCAAGACCGGTAACTTCTTTGACAATTTTGATAACGTTAATCTTCTGATCGCCACCGTCTTTGAGTACCACAGTGAATTCGGTCTTTTCCGCTGCGCCCGCATCAACACCAGCCCCCGCGCCAGCCGCAACGGGAACCGCCGCTGATACACCAAACTTTTCCTCAAGCGCCTTTACCAGCTCGGAAATTTCCAGAGCGGAAAGGGACTCTATTTTTTCTATAATGTCGTTAAATTTGTCTGCCATAGTTACTATATTATTACTTATTCTTGTGCAGGAGTTTCTTCCTGCTTTTTCTCCTGCACGAGCTCTTCTTCTTTCTTACCAGAGCTCTCTTCTTCCTGCGCGGGGACTTCCCTTACCTCTTCTGATTTTTCCCCCGATTCCTTTGAGGAATCAGTAGGGGGCTCGCTATCCTTTACTTCCTCTCGCAAAGGCGCCTCGCCTCCTTTGCTTTCTCCTACTTGTCCCAATACGTATAAGAAGGAACGCAATGGAGCCGCAATCATACCCACCAACTGCGCCAACAGGACGTCACGAGCGGGAAGATTTCCAATACGAACCATCTCTTGTGCGTCATATGCGCGCGCGCTTGCCACGTCATATCCGCCCAAGAATGCAAGCGAGGTGCCGCCCCCTTTCTCATTAATAAGCTGGGAGACGATATGAGCCGGCTCGGTAAGCTCTCGTTGAGATACGATCGTGCCTACTTGTCCCTCAAACGCACTTACATCAACTGGGATTTCTTTCTCTTTTGTGATAAGACCAAGCAGTGTCTTTTTTATCACCTTCATAGATGCGTCTGCCTGAGAAAGTGTACGACGCAGTGTGTTCAGGTCGTTTGACGATGTTTTGTTAAAATCGACAAACACAACTGACTGCGCCCCTCCTATCATATCCTTGCCGTACGCAAGATCTTCTGATTTTTGCTGTTTTGATTTCATATCACTAACCAGAAAAATAAAAAACGACCTTTTAACTTAAGATCGCAGAAAATATCAAGACATCTTTTTCCTCGACGGGAGATTAAGTAGGCCCAGGGCCTACACCCGTTGTCTGCGGATCTTGTAGCGAGTATAACAAAGATCAAAAGAAAGTCAATTGTCTATTCTCTCTTTATCTCCCCTTTGATAATACCTCGTGCTTTGAGATCTTTGAGTGTGGTGATGACCTCAGATGAGGTTTTTGAGGTGTAGTAGGCATTCCCTCCTATGGTGACAATGGAAGGAAGATCAAGAGAGGTGGCGGAGGATACATCAAGATCTCCTTTGACCTCTTGGAGTTGAGGAAAATCAAGGGAGGTGGCGGAGGGGGCATAAAGATATTCTTTGACTTCTTGGAGTTGAGGAAGGTCAAGGGAGATGGCATAGGAGGCATCAAGAGATCCGTTGATACGGGAAAGTGCTTTGAGGACAGGAATGTCTTTTGCCGAAGGGGTGGTAAATTGTATATCTCCCTCAATTACAAACCCATGGGGGGTAAAGGAGATGGGAGGGATTGTGTCGTTCCCCTGTTCTTTGAGGGTCTGGGAGATAGCATGTGAGAGAAGCTCTTTGGTATGGGTTATCTCTGTTTCTAGTTCTTTTTTGAGAGTTTCTATCTCTTCAAGTAATGATATATCCCCTGACTGCATGAGGGTATGAGTGAGTGTTTCAATACGAGCCAGAGTTTCTTTGGCTTGTGTGGTTGCGGTAATAATATCGGGGCAGTAGGAGGACATGCCAAAGATCTTCTATTCTTACTAAGCACTATTCCTACACATAAGGCCCCCCGTTGCCTCAAGACCTCCTATTTGTGATCGTATATTTTCAATATAAACTTCTATATCCTCAGCCATCCGCTCAACGCGATGATTGACGGTTTTTTGCTCGACTCCTTCGCTTTGCTCAAACTCCTGATATGCAGGGATTGATTGTCCTGAAATTGCTCTCGCGACATCGGAAAGTTGGTGCGAGATAATGTGAGGAGTGTGAGTGAGTTTCTTTTCGTCTATCATTTTTAATCCTTCAATAGACCAATCGTCGTAATTTACACGAATTGAATCCCACACACTTTCGTTAAACAGACCGCCCCACTTATTAAAAACGTAGAATATTTGAGCGGCTTCCTTGGGAGCTATCACGAACGCAGGCCGTATAATCATGTCGTAAAGATAGTAATCAAGCGGACGACTAAAACCCTCCGATCGCCACGCTTCTACAACAGAATTTAATTGGCGGAAGGAGAGAGCGATGGATTCAAATCGGAATGACATCATCTGTTCCATCCTCCCTTCGGGGTCAATGCCCAACGAACGAAAGTCGTCACCCCCTGCTAAACGTTGGACGATAGAAAATGCTCGCACGGTATTCCAGACAGTTTCCAAAGCATCTGGAGGGGCCGATACGTTGCCTTTTTTGTCAGCCAGAAGTGTCACCGCGGAATCAAACAGGTCCCGTTCGTATCCTTGTTCACTTGAAGTATTGTCGGTCACTGCCTCAGCAAACGGTTTATTAATTTCCTGCGCCGGGTACTGATATTCATATACATCCGATAGGATTCTATTAATCTGTGCGCGACCAAGTTGGTTCCTCCCTATAAAGTTCTTTCCGATGTTCCCAGTAAATATGATACCAAATCCCTTCTGCACCAAAAATTGTTCTTTCTTCCCCCCAATACTAAAAACCCCGTTCTTTCCCGGTTCGGCGGCAAGAAACGCGTTCAAAGACGCCAATGTTTCAG
>Ga0210057_1000393_pt1 | contig 73223 bp, 69 predicted proteins | sample CryGeyCG2114_010_2_FD_183968 | JGI IMG/M metagenome (GOLD analysis project Ga0210057, IMG submission 183968) | Groundwater microbial communities from aquifer - Crystal Geyser CG10_big_fil_rev_8/21/14_0.10 (SPAdes) (version 2) | ecosystem: Environmental > Aquatic > Deep subsurface > Groundwater ...
GTTTTCTTCCATACCGTACCATCCGCACAAAACCGCGCTGCTTTGCTTCCTCTGTCGCTTCTTCTCCTCCAATCGCATCAATCGTCTCCTTAATATCTTTCTCAAGCTGAGAAACCTCCAAACGAACCTCCGATTCAAAAGAGTCAGCGTCTCTTCCCCCTCCTGACTCCGAGAGATATCCCTCAAGCATCTTTTGCGCTTGTTGAAGAATGTCTGATGTTTCACTCGAAGGTTCAAGGTCCTTGCTAGTCAATGCGTCTTTTCTGCGCTCAAGCGTTCTTAATTTAAGTAACAGCTCGTCCTCTGCCTGATGAGAGGATGGTTTCCCCTCATGCTCGCCTGGATTTACCCGACTTTCTATCTTGGATAATTTCTTTTCTTTCATATATATAATAAATATAATTATTAATTTATCTTATCTTTTTATACTATCACGCCCGTGATAAATATTAAACAATCAGGCCATCCTCTAGAGGATGGCCTGATAATTAGAACTGGGGGTGGGACTGTGTATTATCCCGAAGAACATCTACTCGCTCTTCCTCTTCATCCCTGCGGAAGAATATCCACCAGATCAAGAAAAGAATGAATAGAATCAAGAGAAGGTCAAAAAGCCAGTTTCCAAACAGATTTGAGAATGCATCAAGTACCGTTGCGGTAAGCGTTTTTCCAGACGCAACCACCGCGGTAAGATATGCGCTCACCGATTGGAATCTGTCATCGTAATCATTGAAGTTAAGCACCGAAGAGAATATGAGCGTATCCCCTCTTCGCGCGGAATTAAGCACGCGTCCCTGAATACTGATTGCCGACTGGAATCCTGAAGGAATCGCCCCCAAGCTGTACGAAATTCCGTTCGCGTCCATATTGAAGAACGGATAGTTCGTTGAGAGAAACTCTGTTTCGGTCGGTAAAATTACTTTTAGAAACGCATTATTGAGCGGATACGAACATCCATTTCTATACGTTACCGTATAGGTAAACTCTTCGCCTGCTTGAAGCGCCGATACGTTAAGCGCAGGCACAAGAATAACACAAGAAAGTCCTTCCCCGCCTGTTCGAATCACAACCGGAGGCTGAGGATTTACCGGAGTCACCGGAGGAACAATGATTATCCCTGAAGTGGTGAAGTTTAAGATAGATCCGTATATCGTCCCATACTGGTTCTGCGCGACAGCGCGGAAATAGTATGTGGTATTAGACAGAAGTCCTCCAACCGCCGAAGCAAAGTTGGTAAGTGTATTGCCAGAACCCATCGGCTGATGAATGGTAGAAAGTCCAAGCCCCGTGCTTGGTCCGTATTCAAACCACGCGGTGGTCACTCCTCCATTGGGATTTACTCGTCCGTTCAAGAGCGCCGAATTTTGAGTTACGATAGTTGCCGGATCGGTAATCACTGTCGGTTGCTGACCATACCCCCCATATCCGGAAGTTACAAAACTTCGAATCTGCCCATACGCGGTTTCTCCATTGTTTGTACGAGCAACCGCCCGATAGTAATAGGTCGTCCCCGAGGTAAGCCCGCTTACCGATCGAGAAAAATCGGTTGAGATATATGACCCAAGCGACTGCTGACTGGTGCTCATATACATTGAGTAGGAATTGATACCGTACTCAAACCAACCATACACATTCTGGTAACTTTCGTTCGATTCCACATACCCATTCAGCGTCGCGCTGGTTTGGCCCACGCTCGTCGCCGAATCAGTTTCTACATACAAGTCATCGTCGTCGTATTCATATCCCTCCGTTCTAAACGAAAGAATTGATCCGTACGAAGTCCCATAACTATTTTGACCGACAATGCGGAAATAGTACGTTTCATCTCGCATAAGTCCCGAAACGTAACGAGACACATCGGTCGCGTACGTTCCCGAACCGACTGACTGCATATTTGTGGATTGCCCAAGCGAATATGATGTCCCGTACTCAAACCAGTAGGATGTTTGAAACCCGTTGGGGTCTACGCTTCCTCGCAAGGTTGCGGAATATTCGTTAATGTCTGTTGCATTGTATGTTTGCACATATGGCGCGTCTCCCTGGCTCCCCCCTCCTTGGTTAGTCACAAAACTCAATATTGACCCTTGTACCGTTCCATAACTATTCTGCGCGACAGCGCGGAAGTAGTACGTGGTGTTTTGAGTAAGGCCGGAAAGATACTTATTTATTGAAACAAGCGACGTTCCCGAACCAATGCTCTGCATACTTGTGCTTTGTCCCAAGCTCTGAGTTGTCCCATACTCAAACCAATAGGAAGTGTTTGTTCCGTTTGGATTGACTTGTCCGTTGAGTGTTGCAGATGTTTGAGAAATACTAGTCGCTGGGTTGGTAAGCACCGTAGGCGCGCTTCCCGTTCCACCACCTCCGCTAGTTGTCGTAAAGCTCAAAATAGCACCACGGTTAGTTCCGTAGCTATTTTGTCCCGCAGCGCGGAAGTAGTATGTGGTATTTTGAGCAAGCCCAGAAATATATCCCGCAATATTCTGGCTGGTCGTTCCCGCGCCCAGTGATTGAGCGGCGGTTGTTTGTCCCAATCCTTGGGTCGTCCCGTATTCAAACCAGTAATATGTACTTGCCCCGTTGGGGTTGATTGCCCCGTTCAACGTTGCCGCGTTTTGGCTCAGTCCTGTTGCAGAAAGTGTTTGCACACTCGGCGCGCTTCCCGTCCCTCCGCCTCCACCGGTTGTTGTGAAACTCAAAATTGACCCGTTTGTTTTCCCATAATTATTCTGCGCAACCGCGCGGAAGTAATACGTGGTGTTTTGAGAGAGTCCGGAAATATTTGCGGCAGCATTTACCCAAGACGTTCCTGCCCCCGCGCCTTGCATGCTTGTGCTTTGTCCCAAGCTTTGAGTTGTTCCATATTCAAACCAGTAGGAAGTGTTTGCTCCATTTGGATTGACTTGTCCGTTGAGTGTTGCGGATGTTTGAGAAACACCCGAGGCTGCTGATGTTTGGACACTAGGAGCATTTCCTCCTGGGATACCTCCACCAGTTGTCGTGAAACTCAAAATTGACCCATGTGTTGTTCCATAACTATTCTGCGCAACCGCGCGGAAGTAGTACGTGGTGTTTTGAGAGAGTCCGGAAATATAAGAGTTGATTGAAGTAAGCGATGTCCCAGAACCAATACCTTGCGATCCGGTACTCTGTCCCAAGCTTTGAGTTGTTCCATATTCAAACCAGTAGGAAGTGTTTGCTCCATTTGGATTGACTTGTCCGTTGAGTGTTGCGGATGTTTGAGAAACACCCGAGGCTGCTGATGTTTGGACACTAGGAGCATTTCCTGATGTTGCTGTATCAACAGATACAGTATAGTTTTTTTGTATCGAACCACCTGCTCCAATACATCGAATAGAAAAAGTGGTTGTTCCTGCCAAAGCTGACACAACATCGGATCCTTGTGTCGCTCCTCCGGTAGAAAAGCCCGCTCCGGCAAGCGCGTCACATTGTGTAGCGTTGTTTGAATTCCATTTGAGCGTAGGCGCGGTTCCTTTTGACACCTGTGTTACGGTCTGACCGTTATATTCCGCCCACAAATTTGCGGTTGGAGCTTGAGCGGTCGTGGAAGATTCTCCAGTAATATTGTAAAGTCCTGTCGCGTAATATTCAATTCCAGAAGTACCGGGGAGAACATCTCCAACCCCACCAAAACTCGCGCTCATTTGAGAAAGTGAAATTGAGTATCCGGAAGCGGCGCTAATGGTAACCGTTGATTGCACCGCCGGAGCATTTTGCGCCCAGATTTTTCCAGTAACCGTAATGGTGTTTCCGTTGCTTGTCGCGGTAAAACTTGATTTTGCGTCAATCGCGGTGACCGAAGATGTGTTATTGAATGTAAATTTAAACGCGACCTGATCACCAGGTTCTATATTGGTAAGTTGGCTCTGCCAATTCTGCGTTCCCGCGTCTTTGTGGTCTCCAACTAAAAACATTCCGCTTGAAGAAAAACTTGCGTTGCTTACCGCAAACGAAATTTGTGGAGCAATTGAGGTAACAATAACTCCAACAAGCGCTAAAACGAGCGCCGATTTCCTTATTCTTTTGAACATATGTTTATGTGTATACATAATATTTTTTACCTTGTTTTCTAATTATATCATAGAGAAATTTAAAAGTCAATCCCTACGCCTATCTATTAGGCGTAGGGATAAATCCCCACAATTTCTTCCCCACCACCACCTTCAAAAGCTCAATATTGTTAAACGCTTGAGGGTAGTGGGGACGCCAAATGTTGCTAAGCATCTGACGTCCCCAGTTGTGTGCTACTACGGAACGGTGGGGCCTTCCTTTTGACCACCACCATCATCTCCACCGCCTCCTGAGAGGGCGGCGATTGCTGCCACGACAATGGCAGTTCCTACCACCCACGGCCACACCTTGGCCTTGGGTGAAACCTCTCGGGTCTCCTCCGTTGCATCAACCTTGTTGGTGCAACGGAGGGTGAACGACCTTTTGTCGTTCACCTGGGTGGAGGACTTGCCCGTCGGAGTAACGGGTTTTATCTCGCCACCCGAAATCATCACACACTGGTCTGCGTGGTTCGAAGACCACGTCACCAGCACGGATGACCCCTTTTTCACCCTTGTGACACTCTTGCCATCTTGAGTGATGGCAAGAGTGACGATCGGTGGAACCAAGGCGGTAACCGGAGGAGCAGACCGCTCGAGGAGCAGGTTCAGCTTCCGATTCGCGTCGTCTACCCCCTCCTGGATACCGTCCAGCCGAGAGAGGATTTCCGCCGTATCCGCGCATGCGTTCTCGTACCGCTGGCCCGGAGCGCAAATATACTTGCCCTCCGGGTTCCAATCTGTGGGAGCGAGAACATCGTTCCCACAGACGGCGACCCACTCCGTCGCGCGCGTTTCGCGGTCAACGACGACCGCAATACCAGCTGGCAAGATGCCGGTCGAGGTTTTGCCTGACGTCCCGGACGCCAGGGTAACCTCAGGGGAGTTCTGCGTGAGGACTACCACACACTCCTCTTCCCAGTTGGGCTGCCGGCTAGGATTCTGAGGGTTGTTGTTGAGCCCCAAATATCCCTTGGACGCCGGTACCTCGTTCTTGGAGTTGTTCTGGGCGACGGTTGCCGCCAGAACGAACTCCAGGCCGTTGGGGGACGGAGCGGGCTCCGCCCATACGACGCCGTTGACCCCCGAAAGGGAGATCACGAGCGTCGCGATGATCGCGCCAAAGAACATCCTCTTCATTTCTCCTCCTTTTTGCCCTCCGTAGCTTTACGCATAGGAGGGATTTTTTTAGCACATCTTCACAAGACGACGAATGCCGTCTTGGTTTTTTTGTGTACAAAAGCGCAGTTTTCACTGCGCTCAAATGCTAGCATATTTTTTTGAATAAGTCAACCCCTCACTCTTTACCACCTTGCCCTCTGCTCTTTGCTATTTGCCATTCGCCACCTTGCTCTTTGCCCCTTACCCTCTGCTATTTGCCCTTTGCCATTTGCCATTTGCTCTCTGCTATTCGCTCTTTACCACCTTGCCCCCTGCTCTCTGCTCTTTGCTATTCGCCCTTTGCCATTCGCTATTCGCTCTCTGCTATTCGCTCTTTACCACCTTGCCCTCTGCTCTCTGCCATTCGCTATTTGCTATTTGCCATTTGCCCTTTGCCATTTGCTCTCTGCCATTCGCTATTCGCTATTTGCTGAAAACAAGTGGCACAAATGAAAATCCAAAAAATTCTTTCGTGCGAAATTCGTTTTTCCCTCTTTTTTCTATCATTACGATACTTTGTCTGATAGGAGCGACAATTTTACCTCCAATTTTTAACTGATTCTTCCATGTCTGGAGGATTTCGTCTACTGACGCGCACACAACAATCCTATCGTATGGAGCGCACTCCTCGTATCCTTTTGTCCCGTCTTTTTCTTTTATATCCACTATTCCTTTTGCTATTTCTAAATAGCGCGAAATATTTTCTTTTGCCCGTTCAAACAACTCAGGGACGACTTCAAGAGATATAACCAGAGGCCTTTCGTACTCATTCTCCCCCTCCTCTCGCGTCAGCTGAGCAAGTAAGGCGGTTTGCCATCCAAACCCGGCGCCAATTTCTAATATTTTTTCTCCGGGATGCACATCTAAAAGCTCCAACATAAACGCCACTACTAGTGGCTGGGATGTTGTTTGGTTACGCCCGATTGGAATGGGTCTATTTTCATACGCAGATTCCTCATATTCTTCTGGAACAAAAAACTTTCTATCAATTTTTTCAAACGCTTTTTCAACAAGAGGATCCCTAAGATACCCGAGGTTTTTTAGTTCGTTGATAAGTTGCCGATTTGTTCGCGCCATATAAAGGAGCATACCATATTTCTTCCCACTTCAGAACATTATCCACAATTCTATTGACCTTCTTGCATGAGTATAGTACAATAGAAACTCGCACACTTTAAGGAGGAGGGTTAAGCCGATGGACTAGTTTTTTCCCATTTCCTAATTACGCCCGTCGCCAGCGGAGGATGGCGACAAAAAAAGAAGGAGGACAAAAGAATGGCAGCTGTGCTCACGCCGACGACCACCGAGGAGATCCTTGGCGAGCTGGTCCGGACCAAGACGGTCCGGGTTACCACCAAGCGGCTCGACGGCAAGAAGACCGAGGTCCACACGGGTCCCGACGCGGAGAAGGTTCTGGGCAAGCTCCGCGAGGAGATCCGTGACGTCTCGCTCCGACGCAAGGAGCTCACGATCGAGCTCATCGGAGCGACAACCGGCGACCTGGTCTCGGCTCAGACGAAGAAGTTCGATTTGAACCGGGGGTACGACAAGAACGACCCCCAGCTCGATGCCGTAGCTCACGACGTGCTTTGCTCTCTGTTGAGTCGGAAGCACGTCATCGTCGAGTCGCACAACAACCGTCGTCGCCACATCTGAACGGCACAGCGGCATATCCTCCACCTTGCACCTTGCACTTTGTTTTCTTTCGCGCCGCCCATGGGTTGGATCCCCAGGCGGCGTTCCCTTTTTATTGCGACAAAAATAATTTCAATGTAATATTAAATACATTAGGGAGCTTAGTTAAGTGGCATAATAGCGGTCTCCAAAACCGCGGTCGGGGGTTCGATTCCCTCAGCTCCCGCAAAATTCATTCCATTCATCGCGGGGCAGGCTCCCGCAAAAACAATCCCCCATTTTTTAAAAAAAGGGGGATTGTTTTTTTATATATTTATATTCTTTTCGTACTCTATTCGTATTTCATAGCTAATTTACTTTTTAGTCTCCTTGTGAAGCGTGTGCTTTCTTTCCCATTTGCAGTATTTTTTCAATTCCAATTTTCCTTCACTTGTTTTTTTGTTTTTGCGCGTAAAATAATTTACCCGACCGCACTCGGAACATTTCATCCGTATAAGGTTTTCACTGAATTTTGATTTCGCCATAAAATATTGTGGTTAGTAACTAGTGGTATGTAGCTAGTCACAACAGAGAACTCAGAGAGGATACACCCAAGAAGATAAAAAATCAAGTTGATTTTCGTTTTGTCTTAGTATATGATTTTTTCTGTGCTTTGATGTTATAAGGGCTTCGCACAAATGAAGAACAGCGCCACCTTAGCTCAGCGGTAGAGCGACACTTTTGTAAAGTGTGGGTCCGCGGTTCGAATCCGCGAGGTGGCTCCAAATAAGCCAACGTAGCTCAGCTGGTAGAGCAACTCCATGGTAAGGAGTAGGTCGGCGGTTCAAGTCCGCCCGTTGGCTCTGGATAGTTTGTTTATAAATCAATAATTGGGTAGGTAGTCCCGTAGGGGCCGGGGGTGGTCTGTAAAACCATTGGCCATTGTGCCCGCGTGAGTTCGACTCTCACCCTACCCACATTAATTTAAATCCTCCGTAATGGAGGTTTTAAATTAGTAAATATTTCTGATATTTTTGATCGTCAATAGTAATGGTGTTTCTTAGTTGTACGTCACTCCATTTTATCATGTAGTGTCTACCATCTGAGGTGTATATGTAAAGATAGTCAAAATCATTTTTGTTATATTTTCTTGTGTAGTTGAAGCTCTGGTTTCCTCCCGTAATACGAAGATTTGCGATATGTTTACCTCTAGAACTTTTCCCAGCATATTTGACTTGAACTTTATTAAGCCTTCTGCCATCGTCAAACACTAAATCGTAAGGCTTCCTATCGCCAAGCGGGAGTAGAAGTTCATAATTTAACGAAGATAATTTTGCAATGCATTGGGCGACAGCCAAAGATCCCTTATCTTTTGAATTCATAAAAACAGTGTAATACACTGTTTTTATGAATTCAACCTCAAGGAATCTAAAGAATTTATTTTATTCTTGCGGATATTCTCCGTCTTTTTCTTCCTCTCCTCTAAGCACGTGAGGACGCTCCATTTCTTCCGTAGATGTTTTATCTTTTATTCCCTCAAGGCGTTGCCCAACCCAGTTGTCCATTTTCATAAGTGCCAATTTCATCTTACGAAGAGATCGCGCGAACAACACATTTACTCTCTTGTCTGCTCCGTCCAGAATGCGAGCAACCTTACTGTTTTCTTTAGTTCCGTTGCTTTTTTTATCTTCCATATATTCCCAAAGCCCCTCAATCACAGGGAGTTTGCGCGCAATAAGATACACAATCGCTCCCGCGCTAAGAAAAAATATTATTTCTAAGATAAAAAACGACATATAAGGCAAACAGCTAATAGTAAATGGTTAGTGGTTGGTAATCGGCGCGCAACGATAAGTAATGAATGATAACAATCTGTCGATAAATAATCTACGACCGCATTATATCATATTTCTTATCGCTTCTCTTTGATACGCGAAGGTAAAAAAGGAGAAATCAAACATCTGATATTTGTGTTTACAATTCGTACCTGCAGAATCGCTCTATTTTCATATTCTCCCCTATTTTTGCGATCATTCTCGTAAGCATATCTCCAATAGTAACCGATTCGTCTTTTATGAACGGCTGTGCGAGAAGCGCTTCAACGTCTTCGGGCGCCATAGACGCGATTTGCATCGCAACATCTCGAGCAAATGAACGAAATTCATCGTTGCGCGCGACAAAATCTGTTTCGCATCGAATTTCAACGAGCACCCCTATTCTCCCGTTATGTACATACGCCTCCAAAATACCCGCGCCGGTTTTTCGCTCAGATTTTTTCTCTGCTTTCGCGGCTCCTTTTGAAAAGATTATTTTCTTTGCTTCTTCAAGATTTCCGTTGGCTTCCTCAAGCGCTTTTTTACAATCCATAACGCCTGCTCCGGTTTCTTCTCGAAGCGTAATGATATCTTGTGAGGACATATTATTTTGACATTACTTCTATAACACGGTTAATCACCCACTCAACAGACGCCTGCGCATGATCGTTCGCTGGAATGAAATAATCAAAATCTTTTGGATTATCATCGTTATCAATGATCCCAATCAATTTCATCCCCTTCCTACGCGCTTCTCTCATCGCAGTACGATGTCCCTTTATGGAAGAATCTACAACCAGCATGATATCAGGGATTCCTTCAATATTTTGGACACTCCCGAATTTCTTTTCCATTCGTTCTATTTCTCTGCTGATTTCAAGTTTTTCTTTCTTGGTATATTTATCAAAGCTCTTTGTCTCCATCCCCTGTTTGAGTCGTTTAAATTCGTTGATTCTCTTTGAGATGATCGGAAAATTCGTAAGTGTCCCCCCAACCCATTTCTCCGCAACATAAGGACAGTCACCCAGCGCGGCCGAAATTTTTTGAGCCGCTTGACGAGCCGCTGGCTGTGTCGCAACTACTAAGAATTTCTTTTCTTCTGCTTTGCTTTTTTTCAAAAATTCCGCGACCACGTCAATCGCCGAAAGTGTTTTTACTAAATCAATAACTTCAACGCTGTTTCGAGTTGTAAAGACGTACTCTTCAAAATGAGGGTTCTTTCTGAATTTCCTATGCCCGTAGAGCACACCCGCCTTTGCCATTTCAAGCACGACTTCTTGGTCAACGGATTCTCCTTCTACAAAAAGCGCTCCTTCTTCTGGGAGTTGTTCTTCTTTTTTATCGTCTTCCAATACCACATTTTGAGCATCGGATACGTTTTGTTTGTTTTCTGCATCTATCATAAAGAAAGCCGTCAAAAAACGGTACATGGAGTATACAAAATCCATGGAAGAAATGCAATAGCGCCTAGGGACGCCCATGCTCCTTTCTCCATGTTTCTATTTTTTTATGGTCCCCCGAAAGAAGAACTTGCGGCACGTTCCATGCGTCTGATTTTTTTGATTGCTTTTTTGAGGGCAAAAAAACTTCGGGCCGTGTATACACGGGATAACTCCCCTTTATTTCTTCAAGTGACTCCGCTTTCCCCAACACTCCAGGAATCATTCGAGAAACCGCATCAACTACTATCATTGCCGGTATTTCTCCTCCTAAAAGCACAAAGTCGCCGATTGAAATTTCTTCGTCAGCAATATATCGCGCCACTCGTTCATCTACTCCCTCGTATCTTCCACAAATAAGGATAAGATGGCGATATTTTGAAAGTCGTTTTGCCGTCTTTGCGTCAAATTTTTTTCCGCGAGTACTAAAGAGAATCACCTTTGACTTTTGACCTTTAATTTTTGACTTTAAAAATCTTACCGCGTCATAGATCGGTTGGATTTTCAGCACCATCCCGGGACCTCCTCCAAAAGGACTTTCATCAACCGTTTCGTGCTTTCCGTTCCCCCAACGCCTTAATTGATAAGTTTTTACGGAAATTAATTTTTTCCGTATCGCCCGCCCAAGAACGGAACTGGCAACGTATGAATCAATCGTTTCTGGAAAAAGAGAGAGGATGTGAAATTGAATTTTCATAGAAGTATTAAATCATGCTTCGTATAAAAAACCCAGCTACATATTGTGGCTGGGTTTTTTATAATGTTACAAAAAGCATTACAAATCCTTGCTTAATTCCTCAACCGTTTGGTCAATGCTTGAAGACCCCTCCGACTGATCATATTGTTGACGCATTCCACCTTCTGGTTCAAGAATTTTAAGATTTACCCGCGCATTATTTTTGAGACCGACGATTCTTAAGAGTGAACGTATCGCCTTAGCAGTCGACCCTTTACGACCGACCACCTGTCCCATGTCGTCTTTGTGTACCTGAAGCGTAAGAAGCACTCCCATTTCATCTATGATTCGTTCAACTTTTACCGCCTCGGGATTGTCAACGATTGACTTCACCACGTGCTCGAGAAAATCTTTATCTTTTCCGGCTTCTGTCATGGCAATAAAACATTACTTACCCTCTTCGCGAACGACCTTTATTGAATCAACGTTAGGAATTTTCTTCTTTTGGTTCTTCTCCCACCGGTTCACTGACCTGTTGTTCTTTTGGTTCTGGCACTACCTCCGGCTCCGAAGCTACTTCCTGAGAAGGAGCTGTTCCTTCTATTTCCTTGGGCGCCGAAACGGGAGCTTGCTGTTCTTGAGCTTGTTCTTGCTGTTTTTTACTCTGAGCATGCACCGAACGCTTTTTCCCTGCCAATACCCCCTCCGAAATAAAAATATTGTGGACGGTGTCGGTAGGCTGAGCCCCTTGCCCAATCCAATATTGAGCACGCTCAGATTTTACCACTCGTTGATTGGTGTGTGGATTGTACCACCCAATATCTTCAACAAATTTACCCACCAATTTTGTGTGTTTTTGAATTACTACGATACGAAATGATTTCTGCTTTTTCTTCCCAATGGGACGTAATTTAATCGCGAGCATAAGTATCTATATCTTTATAATGTAAGAGCAATAGTATCAAACGTTTCCTTTAGAGTCAATCCCATCTTAGGCGCGAGGAGCCATTTCTTCGGCGTCCGTAAGTTTGAGTGAAAGAATTTTTGAGCATCCCGATTCATCCATCGTCACTCCATAGAGCACATCCGCCGCCTCCATTGTCACTCGATTGTGCGTTACAACAACAAATTGCGTATGGTTGGAAAAATTTCTTACGAGTTCAGCAAATCGTCTCGAGTTTTTTTCATCTAAAGCCGCGTCAGCTTCATCAAGAACCAAAAATGGTGGCGGGCTAATAGAAATGAGCGCAAAAATAACCGCTAACGATGTCAAGCTTCTCTCCCCACCCGAAAGCATATCTAAATTCGTGATCTTTTTTTGCGGAATTGACACTTCAATATCCAAACCATGGAGACGCCCATCTTTTTCTTCTTCGTCCGGTTCTTCGCTGGGCAAGTTTTCCCCCTCTGGCCCCTCTAACTCCTGTTTTTCCGCTTCCTTCTTTTCTTTTTTTATCACCTTCATCTTCGCTGATCCGCCTCCGAACATAACTCGAAAATAGGTATGAAAGGCATCGTTCACCTTTCGAAACGCTTCTTTGAACTCATCCGCCAATTTTTGATTGAGTTCTTGAATCAAAGTTTCCATATTTTCTGACGCGAGAGAAAGATCGTCAAGTTCCTGCTTGAGGAAATTGTAATGGGACTCGACTTCTTGAGCTTCCTGCACCAACGACCGGTCAATTTCTCCGATACTCGCAAGTTCTCCTCGAAACCGCAGAATGGATTTCTCCGCGTCAGAGAGCTCTTGTTCATCCATGTGTACCGAGAACGAGGACGAATTTGCGATAGCGAGAAATTCCTTTGCGTCTCCCCCAGAAGACGTGATACTACGCAGTATATCGTCAAGACGATATGCTATTTTTTCTTTTTCGTATGTAATTTTTATTTTTTCTTCTTCAAGTTTTTGTATTGTTTCTTTTGCCGCCTCGACTTTCCCAAACGCTTCCTTGAATTTCTCACTAAAAGTATCCACCCCCAAAGAAAGTTCCCGCTCCTCTTGCTCGATTGAGGCGATGTTCTTCTCTACTTGTTGTATATGGGTAGCGATTTCTTTTTTTCGCGCCGTCAGTTTTTCCGTTTCTTCGCTGTTTTTGTTCTGAGAAGAAGAGAAAAGTTTTTTGATACGATCGAGCGCTTGCGTTATTGATTCTGAAATTTTAGAAACAACTCCTTCTTGTACTCCTCGCTCAAGAATTTCTTGTATGTCTTTGAGCGCCTCTTTTGCTTCGTGAAGCGAAAATGCTTCGCCTTTCCCAAGGTTTTTATGTTGTTCTATGTTTGCCTCAAGTTTATAGAGCTCTCGCTCAAAAGATGACTTGTCTTCAAATAGAGCCCGTTTTGTTTTTTGAATTTCTTCTATTCTTCCCGACGAAAACGAATTTGCTTCAACGCGCGAAAGTTCCTGCTGTGCCCGTTCAAGCTCCGCATGCGCAGACATAATTTTTTTCTCTATCTCTGGGAGTGGTTGATTCTGGCTTTTTTGCGCGTCTAAAAGCTGTTTAATTTTGAATGGGAAAAAAGAGACCTCCAACGTTTTGAGCCGATCTTCTATTTCAGAACGTCGCTCCCATTTTGCGGTTTGCCGTTTAAGCATGCGTAATCGAGGCAACACTTCTTGCGCCATCGCTTCTATTTTCTCCATATTGATTCTGGTATTTTTCAATTTTCGTTGCGCTTCAAGTTTTTTGAGTTCGTATTCTCTGAGTCCCAGAATTTCTTGTACCATCATCATGCGGTCTTCGGGAGACGCTTTTACAAAAATATCCCCCGAGCCCTGCCCGATAATAGAGAGCCCTTTGCTCCCTAGCCGAATCTTTGAAAAGAAATCAATAATGTCTTTTAGACGAACCGATGCGTCGTTGATAAAATATTCCGAAACGCCGGAACGAGAAATTTTTCTTGTAATCACCACCTCTCGAAAATCAACGGGGAGTATGCCGTTTGTATTATCAAAAACAACGCTCACTGACGCTTGAGATATACGAGGCTTTTTGGGAGTCCCCGCGAATATAAGGTCCTCTCCTTTTCCTCCTCGTAAATTTTTCGCCTCCCGTTCTCCTAAGAGCCACCGGAATGCGTCTATAATGTTTGATTTTCCCGATCCGTTCGGCCCCACTATTGCAACAATCCCCGTATCAAATTCAAATACGGTTTTACTGGCGAACGATTTAAACCCGTTTATTTCAAGACGTTTTAAGAGCATATAATCCCCTTCGAGCCGCTTCTATTTCGGCCTCTTGTTTGGAAAATCCTTCTCCCTGGGCGACCTCTCGTTCTTCAAGAAAAACTCCCACAAAGAATCTTTTGTTGTGTTCGGGGCCTGTTTCTTTGAGCACTTTGTACACGGGCGTTATTTTAAATTGCTCCTGGACTATTTCTTGAAACAAACTTTTGGGATCTTTATCAAGATTTTGTTCAAAAATTTCTTGCGCTTTGTGCAAAATATGTTTATCTACAAAACGCTGAGCCGTTTGATATCCCTGATCAAGATATATTGCCCCCAGAACCGCCTCAAACGCGTTTGCTAAAATAACATCTCGCGCCCGCCCAGCATCCTGCGCTTCTCCCCGAGACATGAGAATATATCCATCCAACCCGATAGAGCGAGCGGCGTGCGCAAGCGATTGAGTATTCACAAGCGCGGCTCGAATGCTCGTAAGTCGCCCCTCGTCTTGCTTGGGAAACGCGTCAAACAAATAAGACGTTGCGATAAGCTCCAACACGGCATCTCCCAAAAATTCGAGCCGTTCGTTGTGGGGAAGATTCCAGGAGGGGTTTTCGTTCAAATATGAACGATGCGTGCACGCTTCTTTGAGAAGGTCTCCGTTCTTAAAACGTACTTCTATTATTTTTTGTAATTCCAAAAATTCAGGCATGATGAAATATTGCAAACCGATATATTATTTACGATTTTTCAGGAGCAAGTTCTTGAAGTTGCTGATATACAGTTCCTAGCACTCCGTTTACGAATCTTCCCGAATTTGCCCCTCCATAATTTTTTGCCAATTCAACCGCTTCGTTGATCGCAACTTTAAAAGGCACCTCATCTTTGTCCGCGTACAAAAGCTCGTACACTCCCAACCGAAGCACATTTCTATCGATAAGCGCGATCTGCTCAAAGGGCCATTGGGTGGCGGATTTTGAAATAACTTCATCAATCTGATTTATATGCTCAATAACTCCCCGTACCATTTTCCACACAAATTCGGGCTCATTAATACCAGGCCCGAATTCTTCAATATTACGCTCAACAATCTTTACCAAATCCTCCTTTCTATCAGAAAAATCCCACTCGTAGAGTGATTGTAATATGATTGAGCGTGCAAGGTGCCGAGTAGCCATGAAGATTTCTACGAAATACGAATTCTGTACAAATATACGAAACTCTCGCGGCTCCCTCTGCCCTGCTGTCGTGAGCGTTTCGTGTTTTGCAACATAACTATTTTGCTTTCTTATAAAAACCGCAATTCAAACACGCCCGATGCGGAAATGTTGGGTGCTTACACTCCGGACATACTTGAAGTTTTTGCGGCGTAAGCGCCAAATGAGATCGGCGCCTTCCCACTTTTGATTTTGAATGATGCTTTGTTGGTACTCCGCCCATATGAATAGTGATTAGCGATTAGTAACTAGTGTATAGTATGGCAGTTTCTAAGGAAAGTCAAACGATGAATTTCACAGGGGCCATGTTTTTTGAGCGCCCGCATGTGATTTTTTGTCCCATATCCTTTATGCCGATCAAATCCATATTCTGGGAACTTTTTATGTAGTCGCTCCATTTCGTTATCCCGATGAACTTTTGCAACAATTGATGCCAAAGATACTACGGGATACACCTCGTCTGCCTTGGGCTCATTTTTAAATTTATGCCCCTTCTCCACAACAACCTTAATCGATCCGTCCGCAATTACGTGAAGATTCTTTATAGAAGCACGATGCGTAATATTGTCATACGATCTTTGAGCGGCCCCCTCCACAGCCCGAGAGATATTAATCCGATCAATCACTTTTGCCGACACCGCATTCTTCGTCCATATAATTTCTTTTTTTTCTATCCATTTCATCCATGCTTCGCGTTGCCTTTGACTTAATTTTTTTGAATCACGAAGTGGCGCTGGAGCGTCCAAGAATATCTGTTTGTTTCTTTTGGGAAGTAATACTGCTCCCACAAACACCCTTCCCGCCAGAGGTCCCCGTCCCGCTTCGTCTATCCCCAATATATAATCATATTCTTTCATTCTTGTAAGTGTATATCACTCACAAACTTTTTTCACATCCCCTCTCCTGCTATAATGACCCCAACCTTTTAACCCCATCACCCCATACCTTTCTACCCTATCCCTTATGTCCTTCGTCCACCTCCACACCCATAGTCATTATTCGCTCTTAGACGGACTCGCAAAAATTGACGAGCTCATTGAGCACGCCAAAGTATTGGGAATGGATGCAATCGCGCTTACCGATCATGGCAATTTATATGGCGCAATTGAGTTTTATAAAAAAGCAAAGAAGGCGGGGATAAAACCAATTTTGGGAGTTGAGGCATATCTTGCCCCAAAACACAGAACTGATAGAAACTCTCTCACCTCTGATAAATATTTTCACATCACACTTCTCGCACAAAACAATATCGGTTGGAAAAATCTTATCCAGCTGGTCACGAAGGCAAATTTGGAAGGGTTCTACTACAAACCTCGCGTTGACAAAGAACTGCTCGCGCAACACAGCGAGGGATTGATTGCGCTTTCTGGGTGTCCCTCGGGAGAAATCCCGCGCCTAATCGCCCGAGGACAGGAAGCGCAGGCGCAACAGGCGCTTGAAGAATACCGATCGATTTTCGGAAATAATTTTTATATTGAAGTCTGGCACCAACCAAAACTTAACGACATCAAAGAGCTTCTTCCAAAAATGATTTCTTTCGCGCGCGCGCATCATATGCCAATTGTCGCCACCCAGGACATCCACTACCTTCGCAAAGAAGATTCGTTTTACCACGACGTACTCTTAGCGGTACAGACCGGAAATCGCGTTGAAGAAGACGACCGTTTTTCATTGCGAGACGCGGAGCTTCATATGAGAAGTCCGCAAGAAATGGAGGAAGCGTTCGCCGACTATCCCGAAGCAATAACAAATACTCAAGAGATTGCTCAACAATGCAATGTTGAAATAACTCTTGGAGAAACGCTTCTGCCCCACTTTGATGTCCCGGAGGGAGAAACGAGTTTTTCTTACCTTAAAAAACTCGTTTCTGAGCGCGTAAAGAGACGCTTTCATATTATGACTCCAGAAATTGAAGAGCGACTTTCTTATGAATTGGGCGTAATAGAAAAAATGGGGTTTGCTGATTATTTCTTGATTGTGCAGGACTTTGTGAACTGGGCGAAAGATAGAAATATCGTAGTGGGTCCCGGTCGCGGTTCGGCGGCAGGAAGCTTGGTTTCGTATATTCTCCGTATTACCGATATAGACCCGCTCGCTTACAATCTCCTCTTTGAACGATTCTTAAACCCGGATCGTATCCAAATGCCGGATATTGATATTGATTTCACCGACGTAAGACGTGATGAGGTGCTTGGATATCTCAAACAAAAATATGGAGACGATCATGTCGCTCAAATTATAACCTTTGGAACAATGGCTTCCCGCGCGGCGATACGAGACGCGGGACGAGCGCTTGGATTTTCATATTCGTTCTGTGATCAAATCGCGAAACTTGTACCCTTTAACTTTTCTCTTGAAAAAACTCTTGAAGAAGTATCCGACTTTAAAAAACAATATCAAGAAAATTCCGACGTGCGACGCCTTGTTGACGCGGCGCGACATTTGGAGGGGGTTGCTCGCCACGCCTCGGTGCACGCATGCGGAACGGTGATTTCAAAAGAACCCCTTACCACCTATATGCCTCTGCAATACGCGCCCCAAGACCAAGGAACGATTATCACCCAATTTGAAATGCACACCGTAGAAGATTTGGGACTTCTGAAGATGGACCTTCTGGGACTAAAAAACCTTACTATTATAGAAAACACTATCCGCTTGGTGCAGGACATACATGCGACTCGCATTGATATTTCCTCCATTCCACTTAACGATCAGGCGACGTTCGCGTTGCTAAAAAAAGGAGACACGACGGGGGTATTTCAGCTTGAGTCCAGTGGCATGCGTCGCTACCTCAAAGAACTCAAACCAACAGAGCTTGAAGATATCATCGCAATGGTTGCTCTTTACCGACCTGGTCCCATGGAGCTTATCCCCAGTTATGTGGCGAGAAAATACGGAAAAGAGCCGGTCACATATCTTCATCCCAAATTGGAGCCGATTCTCAAAAACACGTACGGTATTGGTATTTATCAGGAACAGATGATGCGTATCGCGCGTGATCTTGCCGGATACACACTCGCAGAAGCGGACACGCTCCGCAAAGCAATCGGGAAAAAAATAAAAGAACTTCTTGACGAACAACAAACGAAATTGGTTGAGGGAATGATTGCAAACGGCATTGAAAAAGCCACTGCCCAAAAAATTTGGGATTTATTCCCTCCCTTCGCGCGCTATGGATTTAATCGATCACACGCGGTCTGCTATGCCACTATCGCGTACCAAACCGCCTATCTTAAAGCGCATTTCCCCGTTGAGCTGATGGCTAGCTTGCTCAACGCGGACTCTTCCGATATTGATCGAGTGGCATTTTTGGTGGGAGAAGCAAAAAAAATGTCTATCGCAGTATTTCCCCCCGACATCAACCAAAGTTATGGGTCGTTCGTGCCGGAGGGAGAAAATATTCGATTCGGGCTTGAGGCGATTAAAAATGTCGGGTCAGCGATTGTAAAGACAATCGTCGAAGAACGACAACGAAGAGGCCCCTTTGTTTCCTTTGAAGATTTTCTTTCGCGCGTGCTTCACAAAGATCTCAATAAAAAATCTTTGGAAAGCCTTATTAAAACGGGAGTGTTTGACAGCATGGGGATGGAACGAAAACAGTTGCTAGAAAATCTCGACAAAATTATCGGATTTTCTCAGTATGTGAGAAAAACAGTCGCCTCCTTACAAAATAATCTTTTCGGCGGTTCAAGCACACATACAAAACTTGATTTCAAAAATACACAACCCGCGACAAGTTCCGAAAAACTTTTCTGGGAAAAAGAGCTCCTTGGATTTTACATATCGGACCATCCCCTGCGAGCATACGAAACAATTCTTACCGCAAAGCGCGTCACTCCAATCAAAACGCTTCTCAAAAACGGTCGGGGGCCTGGGATTACCGGATCGGTACGTATTGCCGGAGTCGTGAATACCGTGAAAAAAATTATCACCAAAAATAAGAAGCAGATGGCGTTTGCAAAAATAGAGGACTTGGGCGATACTGTTGAAGTAATCGTATTCCCCGACATATTGGAAAAAAAGCCAGACGCGTGGGAAGAACGCGCGATTATTATTGTGCAGGGGAAACTTTCTGACCGCGATGGAGAAGAGAAGGTTATCTGTGAAGAAGTCGTGAAGCTAAATTGAGCTAGAATTATGAAGTGCGAATAACGAAGTATGAAAAAGATAGAAAAGACTAGAAGACAAAAACAAACGGGAGACGCCAGCGAACAACAAATGCATAAAATACGGCATTCGCTTTCCCATTTGCTCGCAATGGCGGTGCTTGAAAAGTATCCAAAAACAAAACTGGCAATCGGTCCGGTGATTGAAAATGGATTTTATTACGACTTTGACCTCCCCGCTCCGCTTTCCGACAAAGACCTGCCCGCGCTTGAAAAGCGAATGAAGGATTTAATCAAAAAACGCATTTCTTTCAAGAAAACCACGATCACTCCCCCTCAAGCGCGAAATCTTTTCCCGATAAGCAATATTTATAAACACGAACTGGTTGAAGAGTTGATACGAGAGAAAAAATCGCTTTCCACATACACAAGCGGTTCGTTTGAGGATCTTTGCTCGGGGCCACATGTAGCCAACACAAAAGAAATTAATCCAGACGCATTCAAATTGACTCATTTGGCGGGTGCGTATTGGCGTGGAAGTGAAAAAAACAAAATGCTTACTCGCGTATATGGAGTCGCGTTTGAGACGAAGCAGGAGCTCGAAACATATCTTAAAAATCAAGAGGAGGCGGCAAAAAGAGACCACAGGAAACTGGGGCAAGAATTAGATCTTTTCCATCTTGATGAGAAAGTTGGACTCGGTCTTCCTTTGTGGCATCCAAAAGGCGCTTTATTGTGGAGAATCATAGAAGATTTTTGGTATAAGAAACATTTAGAGGGTGGCTACGATCTTGTCAGAACACCTCATATCGGGAGCAGAGCGCTTTGGGAAACGTCTGGGCATTGGAATTTCTACAGCAATAGTATGTATCCGCCCCTTGAGGCAGGACAAACTTTAGAAGAGCAGAAACACAAAGAGCGGGTGAAGGAGTCGGAGTTGTACTTGCTCAAACCGATGAACTGCCCCCTACACATTCAGGTGTATAAAAACAGGCCCCGATCATACCGCGAGCTTCCATTCCGTTGGGCAGAGTGCGGAACGGTATATCGTTTTGAGAAAAAAGGAGAGCTTTCGGGACTTACCCGAGTTCGTGGGTTTACTCAAGACGACGCCCATATTATCTGCGCTAAAGACCGTGTAGAAGAAGAGCTCAAGCGAGTTATAGATTTTATTCTTTTTATCTATCGTTCGTTTGGATTTAATACCAAAGATGTTGCAGTATATCTTTCCCTTCGCGATCCCAAAGACAAAGAAAAATACGCTGGCAACGACGCGGGATGGAAATTCACCCAAGACATTCTGCGCAAAGTTGCCAAAGACAAAAAACTCTCCTTTAAAGAAGAAGTGGGCGAGGCGGCATTTTATGGTCCGAAATTGGACTTTAAGATTAAAGACGCGCTGGGAAGAGAATGGCAATGTTCAACGCTTCAATTTGATTTCAACCTTCCCGAACGATTTGATATGAATTTTGTGAACGCTCAAGGAAAACAAGAACGCGCTTATATGTTGCATCGAGCGCTCTTTGGATCATACGAACGGTTTATCGGTCTTCTTATTGAGCATTATGCCGGAGCATTTCCCCTCTGGCTTGCCCCGGTTCAAACGATAATAATTCCTGTCTCCCAAAAACAAGAGGGATATGCGAACAAATTACAAAAAACCCTCACAACATATGGGATACGCTCCCAGCTTTCCAGCGACAGCCAAACGCTTGGCAAGCGCATACGGGAAGCCCAGTTGCAAAAAATCCCCTACATATTGGTTGTAGGAGACAAAGAGAAAAAAGCAAAAAGTGTGAGTGTGAGAAGTTATAAAAAAGGAGATATGGGGACGATGGAAGTAGCTGCGTTTATAAAAAAGATCGCCCAAGAAATAGAAAAAAAGAAATAGGTTTCTTAAAAGTTTTAACCCCTCCAATCCTTGCGGACTGGAGGGGTTTTTGAGTACGATGAGGTCAGGCGACCCGGTACATCCCCTTGGGGTGCACCAGGACTTCAACCCCAGCGCCATTGACGACGCGAAGGTTGGCGCCCGACCTACCGACCACCCGCCCCTTGGCGGTGTGACCACCGCGGGTCCTGTACTCCACGACCCGCCCCTTCTTCTTGAGGCGACGAGTCAGAGCGCGACCCGCCACCCCCAGAACGATCCCCACCCCGATCAGGATGGGGAGCAGGAACGGGAACGACACGCCGAAGAACTCCAACATTTTTTATCCTCCTCTTCTATAATTATATCATATCTAAATGGAAAAGTCAACTTCCCAAAAACCTAAGGTAATCGCCGTTGTGGGACCCACCGCGTCGGGGAAATCAGATCTAGCAGTGGAGATCGCCCGCTATATCAAGAAAAACAGGCGAGTTTTAGGAGTGTCTGGCGCAGAGGTAATTTCCGCAGATTCAAGACAGGTGTATAAATATTTAAATCTCTCTTCGGGAAAGATAACCAAAAAAGAGATGCGCGGAATTATTCACCATATGTTGGATATCTCCTCCCCCGCTCGAACTTACACGGTCGCGCAGTATCAAAAGCGCGCGCGAAAAATTCTCAATAATATGGCTCAAGCAAACAAAATTCCGATTGTATGCGGGGGAACGGGATTTTATGTTGACTCGCTTCTCTATGAAACGATACTGCCCCCCATCAAACCGAACCAATCGCTTCGCAAAAAACTTGAAACATATTCAACCGAAAAGCTTTTTCTGCTTTTAAAACGCTTGGACCCCAAAAGAGCGTCCGAGATTGACGCAAAAAACAGACGCAGACTTATCCGAGCGCTTGAAATCATTAAAACAACCAAGCGTCCCGTCCAGCCAGACACAAAAACGTTTCCATACGACGTGTTGTGGATCGGAATCGCTTCGCCCAAAGCGTCCCTCGCCGATAAGATATATAAAAGAATTCTTTCTCGCGTACGCTTGGGAATGATTTGGGAAATCAAAAGCGTTCGGGCAAGAGGCGTTTCGTGGAAACGTCTTGATGAATTGGGATTGGAATTCCGATGGATAGGTCGCTTCCTTCAAAAGAAGCTTGCCAAACAGGAAATGATTGAAGGTCTTTTTGGTGATATTAAACGATATGCAAAACGCCAAATGACGTGGTTTAAGAAAAACCCCTCAATTTATTGGATCGATTCAAAACAAAAAGCCCTCATATTGGTAAAGGACTTTTTGAAAAAAAATTAGTTTGCTCCGTCTTTTTCTTCCTGATCCGCTCGTTCTATCATCGTCCGTATTTTCTCGCGTAATTCAGGGTCATTCTTGAGTTGCACCTCAAGCGCCGCTTCCTGCTCTGCAGTAAATTTTTCGTAAAGATCTTCCACTCGTTTTCTATTCGCCGCGTCAATTTTTTTTGGGTCATCCCCCTCTTGAACCGAAATAGGTCGAAATTCGCTCATCATTTATGTGTTATTAGGTTTGTGATAGTATCGCGTCAAGAATACGATTCATACGGTCCTGTATCGTTGTTTTTTCTCCCTCATTGAGACGTCCCATGTTCTTTTCAACAAATGTCTCGCCCCATTCTCGGATCATTCGCTTGGACACGTCCCGAGAAATGCCGATATTTTCGTTGTTTCGTATCATATCGGCAAATTTTTTTCTCCACGCCTCAAAAAGCGGAATGGCTGTTATGTAAGACGCGTTCCAATTAGATTCTCTAAGCGCGAAAGGAAGATTGAGCTCGTGCACAAAAAAATTCATAAATATGTGCAATCTTTTTTGCTCAACACTCTGCGACTGCTGGGCGTCTTTTTTCTCTTGTTGTTGGGATAAAAATACGCCACGTAAAATTTTTTCTTCCATTTTTTTCAAGAGCCGCGTCCCCGCATCAAGGCGTTGTTTGTTCCCTTCATATTGCTGATAAAGAAAACCCTCAAGTTCATCACTGATAATTTGCGCCACTTCATTTTTGTTTGAGATAATTCGCATTTCATACAAGAAATTTACCAGTTCCTCAAATCTTTTTTTTGCCTCCTGCGCGCTTTTTCCTGGAAATTGCACCCCCTCTTCCCTTAACTCAAAAGAAGGCCGGGACGCCTCGCGCTCCAACATTTCTTGTAAAATAACTACCACCGCAAGAAACTGACTCGCGACTTTTCTTTTGTGTTCGGCGCTTTCTTTCGCATCTTCCGGTTTATAGAGAGACCGATAGATATCCCCAACAAGCTCTCTGGCTCCCTCACTTTTGAAGAACGACTTGAAATCTTCCTCTGCCGACACTACCGTTTTTTCTCTTTCCTCACGAACCTGCTTAGAAGAAGAGCTTTTTGCGTCTTCTTCGCGCGGAGAAATAAATTTTTCTTGATGAAACGTCATATTGGTATAAAAATATGTATTATTTTTTTTCTTCAAAAATTTTCTTTATAACTTGCGGATTCGCGGCTCCTTTGGTGCGGGCAATTGTTTTGCCTATGAGAAATTGCAGTACATTTTCTTTCCCGTTCACATAATCATACCATACTTCCTTGTTTTCGTCAATCACCTCCTCCGCCACAACGCGCAGTGTCTGCTCATCGGAAATTTGCGCAAGTCCCTCCTTTTTAATAAGCTCCTCGGGAGAAACGCCAGTGTCACATACCCGCATCAGAACGTCTTTGGCGACTCTGCTTGATATCTCCCCCTTTTGTATAGCGGCGACGATAAACGCCAGACCCGCAGGAGTAATATGTGCCTCTTCAAGAGATATCCCCCTTTGTGTAAGTAATCCTTTGATATCGCTTGTGATATAGTTGCATACCAATTGTCCATCTAGCGCGCTACCCAACGCATTGAGTTCCGAAATTGTTTCTTCAAAAAACACCCCAAGCGCTCGGTTCTGCACAAAAATCTCCGCGACCGAGTCAGAAACATTATATTCTTCCGAAAGTCGTTTTCTATACTGACCGGGAAGTTCGGGGAGTTTAGATCGAAGTCCTTCCAAATACTCGGGAGAAAATGAGAGTGGCGGAAGATCTGGCTCGGGAAAATAACGATAGTCATGGGCGCTTTCTTTGCTTCGCTGTGAAAATGTTTTTTGTTTTTCTTCGTCCCATCCACGCGTTTCTTGCGCAATTTTCTCTCTTTTTTCATATACGGAACTCTGTCGCTCTATTTCATATTCAATTGCTTTTTCAAGCGAACGGAAAGAATTGAGATTTTTCACTTCAACTTTCGTGCCGAGTTCAGTCGCGCCAGAGGGCGCAATTGAAATATTCGCCTCCAGTCGCATATTCCCCCGCTCCATATCCGCCTCGGAAACTCCCAGATACCGAACAATGAGTTGTAACTCTTGAGCAAATTCCACCACTTCTTGAGCGCTATGAAAATCTGGCTCGGTGACAAGTTCCATAAGAGGAACCCCCGCGCGATTAAAATCAACCAGCGAATGCTTTCCATCCGCCGCGTGAGAAAGTTTTGCAGTATCTTCTTCTAAATGAATTCTGGTAATGCCAATATTCTTAGAGCTTTTTGGCAATACCATGTACCCACCAAGACACAATGGCTTGTCGTATTGGCTGATCTGATACGCCTTTGGTAAATCCGGGTAGAAGTAGTTTTTTCTATCAAATTTTGAGCGCGGGTTAATAGTACAATTGAGCGCAAGACCGGTTTTTATTACCGCCTCAACCGCCGTTTTGTTAATAGTGGGAAGGGTGCCTGGATGTCCTAGACATATCGGACAAGTATGCAGATTTGGGGTAAGTTCATCGGGCCCATTGGAACAGTCGCAGAACATTTTTGTCTGCGTTTTAAGCTCAACGTGAATTTCTAGCCCTATCGTCGGAGTATATAAACTATTCATAGCGATATTATATCGTAGTACCAGAGAGTGAGTTTTACAAATATCCTTTTAATTTTTCTTTGGTTTTTTCAAATACTTCCTCGGGAGTACCGCCCCCATCAATAGTTTCAAATCCGTCAATATGTTTTCCTATAGCAAGATATGCCTCCCGTAATTTTGCAAGACGATTTTTTGTTTCAAAATATGTCGGCTTCTCTCTGTTCTGAGAAATCCTTCCCATCGCGACATCACTATCAACGTCAAAAAATATCGTTTTTTCAGGAAGAATAAAATCATCTCCCAAAATATCCTTATGGTATTGGAAAAGCGTTTTCCAATGTATCGTTCCTTCAAAACTTCCGTACACAAGAGTTGAGAGCATGTAACGATCACAGAAAACGGTTTTTCCTTTTTTAAGCGCAGGGAGGATGATGTCACGAAGGTGTTCCTTTCTGTCCAAAATATAGAGCAATTGAAATTTTTCCGCTTGAGGCATGGGCATCTCCCCATGAATAATCTTTTCTATCTCCTCCGACCAAGGACCTTGTCTGGTATGTTCAAACGTAAAGATACACGAATCTTTTTTCTCCGTTTTGCCGATGTATTGTTTGAGAAGCTCAATTTGAGAACTCTTCCCCGACCCATCAAGACCCTCAAACACGATAAAGTTTTTCTCTCTGCGCATAAAAGCAGTATATCACACCAGAATCGCATATTTAAACGGCCACAAACGGCTCAGTTTCCACTCACGTCAGAATACAAAACGGCTTGGGGAGAGCGCGCAGCGAAGCGAGTATAACTCTCCACGGGCCGTATCTCATTCCTCCCCCACTCACGTGAGAATAACAAAATACGGCTTGGGGAGAGCGCGCAGCGAAGCGAGTATACCTCTCCACAGGCCGTATCTCATTTCTCCCCCACTCACGTGAGAATAACAAAATACGGCTTGGGGAGAGCGCGCAGCGAAGCGAGTATAACTCTCCACAGGCCGTATTTTGTTATTCTATTTCAATTCCCATACTCCGAGCCGTCCCCGCAATGATTTTCTCCGCCGCTTCAATAGTTGTTGCGTTCAAATCTTCTTTTTTGCTCTCTGCAATTTCTCGCAATTGCTGCTTGGTGATTTTTCCGACTTTGTTCTTCAGAGGATCTCCTGACCCTTTTGAAATTCCTGCCGCCTTTCTTAACATATCCGAAGCCGGAGGAGTTTTAAGTTTGAAATCAAACGTTCTGTCTTCATATACGGTGATTTCCGCGGGGATAATACTGCCCATTTTTTCTTTTGTCGCGTCATTAAACTGCTGGCAGAATTGTCCAATATTGATCCCCGCAGGACCAAGCGCCGTTCCCACAGGAGGCGCTGGGTTTGCTTGCCCCGCCGGAATTTGTAATTTAATGATTTTTTTGATTGGCTTCATAAATAAATTAAAAAGTTAAAAGTAAAAGATTAAAGGCACGGGCGAAAAATTCTCTATTTTCTCTTTTCATTTTTAAATCTTTTGTACTTGTACCGAATCCAACTCCATAACCGTTTCTCTTCCAAACACGGGGACGACTACTTTTACCCGCCCATGTTCCTCATCAACTTCGGCAATTTTCCCTTCATAATCACGAAATGGGCCATCAATCACTTTCACGAGATCCCCCACCGAATGTTCAACTTTGAACTTCATTTCTTTTTCCTTGTGCATCCGAGACGTAATATATTCAATTTCATCTTTTGAAAGCGGCGTGGGCTTGGTTGAGTCGGGACCCACAAACCCCATCACGCGCGGAGTATTGCGTACCACATACCAAGAGTCCTCACTAAGCACCATGTCAACAAGAACATACCCGGGATAGATTTTTTCTTCAACCACTCGTCTTTTCCCATTCTTTACCTTTATCTTTTTTTCTTTTGGAACGAGGATATCAAAGATTTTATCGTTCATGGAAAGCGATTCCACGCGCTGTTTTAGATAGCGAGCTACCGCATCTTCATACCCCGAATACGTGTGTACGGCATACCAACTTCTTTGTTTTTCCTCAACATTGTGATCTTTGTGATCGCTCTGTTTTGGTTGTTGTGTTGTTTCCTCCATATAACAAAACTATTATAAAAGAATCGCCCGCAAGAGATACGAAAATAAAATATCAAACGAACCCAAAAAAAGAGAGACCACCAAAGAGATAATAATCACAATCACCGTTAAACGGACCGTTTCCTTTCTCGTGGGCCAGTTTACCTTTTTAAGCTCAACATACGACTCTTTGAAATACGAAGTTATTTTTTCGAACATATATTATGTACCTATGAAAAAAAGCCCTCAGGAAGCTTTCTGATGTAAGTATATCCTTCCGTTGACTATATGTCAAGATTTTCAACCGTGGCGGCTCGACTTTGAATAAAGTGCTTACGTGGCTCCACTTTTGAGCCCATAAGTACATCAAACATACGATCCGCTTCTTGCGCGTCCTCAATCGCGACTTGTTTTAGAATCCGTTGCGATGGATCCATTGTTGTTTCCCAAAGCTGGCTTGGATTCATTTCCCCCAAACCCTTATATCGCTGAATTGAAACCCCTCGCATCTTTGTTTCTGTCACTTCTTGAGTATCGCTATCACCTCCCTCTTCTTTCTCCGCGCTTTCTTTTGGGGATGCTTGTTTTGGTTTTTGCATCTTTGCAACTAACTGCTCTCGCTCCTCATCGCTATACGCGTACGCGAACTCTTTCCCCGCCTGCACGCGAAAAAGAGGGGGCTGCGCGATATAGAGATACCCCCGATCAATAATCTCTTTGAAATACCGGTAAAAAAGCGTGAGAAGAAGTGTTCGGATATGCGCCCCATCAACATCGGCGTCGGTCATAATAACAATTTTGTGATATCTGATTTTTTCCGGATTAAAGTCAACCCCAATTGCAGTCCCCAGGGCAATCACAAGAGATTTTATTTCATTATTTGAAAGCATTTTATCAAGGCGCGCCTTTTCCACATTCAAAATTTTTCCGCGAAGAGGAAGGATCGCTTGAAACCGTCTGTCTCGTCCTTGTTTCCCCGATCCTCCGGCGCTATCTCCCTCCACAATAAAGAGTTCCGATTCTTCTGGATTTCTTGATGTACAATCGGCGAGTTTCCCCGGAAGCGCAAGCCCCTCAAGCGGACCTTTGCGAAGCACGGTGTCTTTTGCCGCCTTAGCGGCTTTTCTTGCCTTGACCGCTAAAAGACACTTCCCAACTATCGCGCGACCGTCTTGAGAATATTTTTGTAAAAATTCTTTGAGCGCCTCGGCGACAACACTCTCTACTGCGGTTCTTGCTGGAGGATTTCCCAGCTTTGCTTTCGTTTGTCCCTCAAATTGTGGCTCTCGAAGCTTCACCGACACAATCGCAACCAATCCTTCCCGCACATCATCTCCGGTAAAATTTTCTTCTTTTTCCTTGATAAAACCGACCTCTCTCGCATAATCGTTCAACGCTCGAGTCAGAGCGGAACGAAATCCGGTTAAATGCATGCCACCTTCCGGGGTGTAAATGTTGTTGGCAAAACTTAACTCCCGAGTTTCGGTGTCGTCGTTATAGACGAACGTCGTTTCCACCTCCATTTCTTCATATTCCTTCCGCACATAAAATGCCTCCTGTTGGACCGGTTCGTTGTATTCATTAAGATAACTCAAAAAAGATTTGAGTCCGCCTCCAAACTGAAACGCATAATAGAACGGGGCATCTCCTCTGGTGTCTATGATCTCAATATTGACGTTTTGCACTAAAAACGCCTGCTGACGAAGGTGCTCCAATATTTTTTTTCTGTCAAACTGCACCGACCCGAATATTTGTTCGTCTGGCTTAAACGTTATTTTTGTCCCCGTGTATTTTGAAGTCCCTGTTTTTTTAACTTTTGCCTGGGGGACTCCTCGCTCATATTTTTGCGTAAACATTCCGCCATCTCTTTCAACGTCGGCGACAAGCCATTCAGAAAGCGCGTTGACCACCGAAACACCCACTCCATGCAATCCTCCCGCAACTTTGTAGGACTCTCCGCCAAATTTTCCTCCCGCGTGTAGTGTAGTAAGAACTGTTTCAAGAGCTGATTTTTTTGTTTGCGAATGAGTTTCAACTGGAATTCCTCTTCCATTATCAACTACCGACACAACATTATCAGGGAGTAACTCAATACGAATGGATGTGGCAAATCCTCCCATTGCTTCATCAATAGAGTTATCAACGACTTCCCAGATCAAGTGATGAAGCCCGTCTACTCCAGTAGATCCAATATACATTCCCGGTCTTTTGCGTACCGGCTCCAGCCCTTCAAGTACATAGATATCCTTTGCCGAGTATCCGTTTGAACCGTTTGTTTTTTCCTGTTTTTTTGAAGACATGATATGACGAGAAACAAAAGAAAATTCCCCTTTGGGACTCCTTATATTTTAGCAAAAAGATTGCCTAAAAACAAGCCCATTCAAGATAGAATAAGGGCCTTTTTATGCCGTTTTTTTGCATCTACGCTCTACTTTCCACAAGCACCTCCCCAATCGCTTCAATAAGTTTCTTTTTTGCCTCTTGGAAGGGAGCGCGCAACGTCACGCCTGCGGCAACTTTATGTCCTCCCCCGCCCAAAATCTCGGCAATTTTTGATGCGTCAATTAATTCATTGCGAGTTCGAATGCTTATTACGACACGATTCGGTTTTGTTTCAACAAAACTTATCCCAACGTTCCATCCTTTTACCGACTTCAGCGCTGAAGAAATTCCTTGATTTTCAGTATGAAAAGGTTGGATTCCTTTCTCTTGCAGTTTTTCAAACGGCACAAAAGAAATCGCAACTTGCTCATCAAAAAAAGTTTCCACGCAACTTAACGCCAATCCTTGAAACGCAATGTGTTGCGGTTCGTTGCTGTTGAGTACTTTAAAAACAACGTCAAGCGCTTTTGGAGATATTTCCAGAAGATCGGCGGCGGCACGAAGTGTATCCGCGTTCGTGAGCGAATATTGAAATCCTCCCGTATCGGCCCACATGCCAACATACAAGCACTGCGCGATTTCTTCGCTGATAGAAACACCCCATAGTTTAAAAAGGTCATATATAATCTGGGCGGTCGCCGGATATGTCGAGTCAACAAGATTTAGTTGAGCATACCGAGTATTTGATGGGTGATGGTCAATCACAATTGTGTAAAGCGAAGGAGGAAATGTTATATCGTTCATGTCGGAAACCATTCGTATTTGCGCGCTATCTACAATAATAAATAAATCAAATTCAGAGAGGTTTATTTCTCCAATATGTTTTTTTTCTATATGCTCCGCTCCGGGAAAAGAAAAAAATTTTAAAGGCAAGGCACTATCTCCTTGAATGAGTGTCACCTCTTTTCCCATTCTTTTAAACGCGTGCCAAAGCGTCAGCGCGCTCCCGATACTATCCTCGTCGGGGCGTGGATGTAAATGTAAAAGGACTCTTTTTGCCTTTTTTATCTCTTCAAGTATTTTTGGCGCAACTTCTTGAACCGTTTTTGTCATATGGGGCGGCCAGAGGGAATCGAACCCTCATTAACAGAGCCACAATCTATCGTTCTACCATTGAACTATGGCCGCCATTATTGGATACAACGCCTTGATTTTACGTTATTGTCTGATAAAATCAAGTGGGCCTTGACGCCCCCGTAGCTCAACGGATAGAGCAAGTCCCTTCTAAGGACGAGATGAGGGTTCGATTCCTTCCGGGGGTACGGGGCAATTTTTGTTAAAAGCCGCGGTAGCTCAGTGGTAGAGCTTTCGCCTGAAGAGCGAAGAGTCGTCAGTTCGATTCTGACCCGCGGCACAAACATAGTAGAGATGAAAGAGTCCCACAACTGCTTGTGGGACGTAAAGAATCGAAGACCGCAGCGTTGCGCGAACAGTAGTGAACACCGCGAGGGGGCGGCCTGCGAGCCGACCGAGTGACTGACAAGGGAGGACTTGTAGGCGATTCTGACCCGCGGCACAGGAGATTCGGGCCGTAGTATACCGGTAGTACCCGCCTACCGGCAGGCAGACGCATGTTTTGGGGTTTGAGTAAACGATTTTACTCAAACGGGAACACTACATATTTATTAAATCGTTATCATTGTCGGGCCGTAGTATACCGGTAGTACGCATGTTTTGGGTACATGTAGACCGGGTTCGATTCCCGGCGGCCCGACAATGTTAGTGATAGTGTTCCCTGATCAATGTAGGCCGGGTTCGATTCCCAGCGGCCCGACAAGATAGCAACAGGCAAACTGCTTTGCCTGTGTCGGGAATTGAAGAGCGGAGCGTTGTGAGAGCGAGTATGCTATCACCGCGAGCTCCGGCTTGAGACTATTATGAGCGACGGCGAATAGTAAGTTGAAAGGATTCCCGGCGGCCCGACAATGTTAGTGATAGTGTTCCCTGGTCAATGTAGACCGGGTTTGGGCCCACAGCCCACCAAAAACAAAATCCCCTTAAGGGGATTTTGTTTTCTGCCTTATTACTCTCCCAACACTTCTTTTATTTTTCCCAACGCGAACTTCGTTGCTTTTTCTCCTTTTGCGATAATAATTTTCGCCTTCCCTATATCTTGCCATCCAATACCTCCTACGCTGGGCTCAATCAACACATCCGCGCTTTGCGCGCTCAATGTCGCAAGCGAACGGATAAAAATGCTCACCGAGCGAAGAGAGAGGCCATACACATTCCGATATCGTTTCCACTGAAATACATAATCGTTTTCCAAATTTATCGCAATCACAATATCCGCCCCCGCCTGTCGCAAGCATCGCACGGGGACAGGGTCTGAATACGCGCCATCAAGCAAAAGATCATTTTTTACTTTGAGCGGAGAAAAAAGAGGCGGGATTGCCATACTCGCGCGCACTCCTCGAAAAAGCGTCCCGGAATTAAGATAAACTGGCTCACCCGTTTTTGCGCTGGTCGCGGTAGCAAAAAAAGGAATTTTTGTATCTGAAAATTTTGCTGTACCGATATATTTTTTAAGAAAAGCGTGTACTTGCGTCTCGTCTATCATCGCGCTGTCAATAATCGGATTTCCGACTAAAGAAAAAATCTGCTCCAAATCTTTTGAGAGAGCCGCTTCTTCCACTTTCTTTGCGTCCCCACTCAACGCGTAAAGCGAGCCAATCACCGCCCCGATGCTTGACCCGGAAATATAATCAATAGGAATTTTATTTTTCTCTAAAATTTTAAGAACACCAACGTGGGCAAAACCTTTGAGCCCACCACTTCCCAGCGCGAGTCCAATTTTAAGTCGAACTTTTCTTTTCATAGTTTGCCAATTATTTATTACGCCCCACCGACTATCGCTTTATTGTATCATAAAAACTTTCTTCCTTTGTGAATGAATACGATCAAAAACCCGCCTTGAGCGGGTTTTTGATATAGATGCGGTGCCTTTTGGACGAAGTTCGAACATTTTTTGAGCAAAAACCCCCAATAAGGAAGCCAGCCCCGCCACCGCTCGGAAACCTCCCCACACCACAGAAAAATACTCTTTGCTCTTTTCATTTTGCGCGCGCCCGATTTCTTTTTCTTCTAATGAAAAGAGTATTTTTCTGCGGTGTTCTGCCTTCCAAGCATTCAGGCAGGTGGCGGGGCTGTCCACTTTTTGATTTCTCAAAGGAAAAGCGGAATTCCCCCCAAACCCCCCTTCCCCCTTTCCTTTTCTCAAACGGAACGGGAACGGAAACAGGCGGGACGACGGGACTTCTTAGATATACTCACAAAATTTTCTTATCACTTTGCCAAACAAATGGCTCTGAAAGCTTTTTGGGATATATTATTTTCTCAATAATCATACTAAGTATTTTAAATCGTTTCTTTATATCATCAGAGGTTTGGTTCAAAAACTCGCAGGTTAATAAATAAATTTCACCATCAACATCAATTAATGACTTAAGCAATCTCTTTTTCTTAGGAAACCAGATGCATTTGTTGACATATAATAAATTTAAAGAATCCCATAAGAGTAGAGTCATTAAAGAATTTGCCAAATCGGTATCTTTTTCAAGTATGTCCGATATATCAGTATATTTATCCCATAAAAGATACTCCTCATATTCAAGTTTCTTACCAGATATTTTCTGAGGCCCTTTTTCAAATAAATCTTTAGCAAGTTTCTGAATATTTTTAAAATTATTACTCTTAGAGAAGACTGGGAAGCCATACCCAACCATATGCATATCCTGATAATCCATTCGTTCGAAAGATTTTTTCAATTGATTTTCAGAGTAGATGAATAACTCATAAAATATGCCATTGCTCACGTCTTGTATTCTCTGAGAATAATCAAATTCAGGTTTTGTAATTGCGATGAAATCTAGATCTGAGTTAAGACTAGCGTCGCCATGGTAAAAAGAGCCAGAAAAAAGTAAAGTATCAATCTCCGGACTTTTTAGGAGTTTCTCCGCAATAGTCGTAAATGCATTCAGTTGCCTCTTCGGTAAATTATTTGGGATATTAATGGTCATATTTATTTAAAAATTCTTTCGTGCTAGCAAAGTCTACGATCTCATAATTCATAAAATTGAAAGTTGCAACTGATATTATACAGTCTTTTATCACAACGCTATTAAAATATACTTTTTGTTCAACTTCTTTAGCCAAGGAAAATTTTCCATTTTTATCCTCAATTAATTCTATATCAGCTATTGTGTTATCAATTCCTGTACCAATGAGTTTTACATACGATTCTTTAAGTGTCCAAATTCTGTAAAAATATCCATATTTATTGGTTGACTCCTTCAGTTTTAACAACTCTCTTTCTGACATAAATTCCTTAGAAACACTGAGATCAATATTATTAACCTGTTCAGCATCAAGGCCTATTATGTCATTTCTGACTATTGCTATATATGCATGATCGTTCGTATAGGAAATACTGAATCCATATTTCTCCGACTCCAGAGTTGGTTTTCCGCTTGCATTAAAAATATACTTTTTGTTGATAAAACCAAAATCTTTCTTAAAAATTAGTGAGCAGAAGTAAAGACCGACACTAAACTCATTTTTTGCGTTAATGCACGGCAGATTATTATTTTTATTTTGAGGCTTATGTTTATCGATTTTGGAAAGTGGAATACGATAAATTAATACGCTGGATATTTTACTCATTATTAACACAGTTAACGATGTTCGAGATAACACGATTCATCTCCGCCAAGGAAATACACAATGGTGGACTTATGATTAGTATACTCGGTAGGTCGGCCGAACCAGAAAAAATACCCTCTGCCAACAGCAGATCTTTTACTTTCTTAAAAAATTCCTCATTATTAAACTCAATGGAAATTCTCAGCCCCATCCCTCTAATTTCTTTAACATTTGGATTACCGCCAATGTTTTTTTGTAATTCTGATAAAGCTTTGGAGCCCAACATCTCAGAGTTTTTTACAAGATCTAATCTCTCGTATTCATCTAAAACAGCAGATGCTGTTTTACAGGCTAACGGATTCCATGCAAAGGTCGCGAAATAGTCGAAACCTTCAGCAATTTCCTTTTTCGTAACAGTAGCTGCTATCGGAGAGTAACCACAACCAAGTCCCTTGGCGATACAGACAATATCTGGCTGTATTTCAAATCTCTCAAAAGAAAACATTCTTCCAGTTCTCCCAAATCCTGTTAAGACTTCATCTATAATTAATAATGTTCCGTATCTGCTACAAATTTCTCTGAGTTGAATAAAAAAACTTTTTGGAAGTACGTAATTTCCCGCACTTGTAGTCATTGTTTCCGTAACGAACGCAGCATACTTTTTTGTGCTAAGTTTCTTTTCTATTTCAGCAAGAGTCTTAGATACATCTGATTCAGTCATATATATCCCACCGGTAATATGCGGATGCTTCAATATGTCTGACTCTATAAGAGGCAGGAAATCTTTCTTTGTTTTCTCGTTCATACCAATTGCCATCGAGGCGATGGTATGCCCGTGATAAGAATGTTCAAAGCTCAAAAATTTAGATCTTTTTGTGTATTTTTTTGCCAACTTCAAAGCAACCTCCACAGACTCACTACCGGTTGTGACTCTTAAAATCGTATCCAAATGTTTTGGGAACAGTCGTATTAATTTCCCCGAGAGTTCTTCTGCTTCATCTGACATGCACCACGGCGGAGAGAAGATCAGCTTATCAAGTTGCGCTCGCATAGTTGCAATTACCCTTTCGTTCGCATATCCAATGTTAGCGACACTTGCGGAAGAAGTTAGGTCTATGAATTTTCTACCATTTTCGTCAAACAGATAAATACCTTCTGCTCTTACAATTTTCATCCCCCAAGAATGAAAAGGATATAATTCGTTGTCCATATCACTCATATTATTTTACACCTTATCAAATACTTAATAATCTTTGACACATACGATATGTCTATTATTGGCCAAGAAAATTTTAACTCCTTGGCTATTTTATTGAAGTTGGCGCTATCGTAGCTTACAGTATTTCCTTTTTCTGTATTTATGTAATTAGTTAAATAGGGTACATATTTTTCTGGTAACTCCAACCCGCTTTTTGTGTGACCTATGCCGTATTTACCAATATTGTTTACAATGTGTACTAGTTCACCCATAGAAATCAAGTTTGGATTATGAACGTTAACAACATTGCCGCGTAAATCATAATTACAGATTGATTTAACAATGAATTCGGCACACTTATCGACTGGGGAAATGTTTGTCACATATTTATCTAAACCCAAAAGTTTTTTTGTATTGATAATGGCTTGAAACATCATTGTGAATGCGTTTTCTGTAATATTTCTCTGCATAAATCCAGTATTTGAATTATTCATGATATTACCCAGTCTAAAAATACCACCCCTACCTCCAGATTTATAAAAATTCTCTAAATAAACTTCTGCCTTAAATTTTGTTTCATCATAAAAGTTGTCAAAAGTTTGACCTATCCCTAAGTCATTCTCATAAACAACATCCCTGTCATTGGGTATTCCCCCAAATATTGACAATGTGGATATTTGAATAAACTCAAAATCTTTTTTCCCTATAGTTTCAATGATATTTTTTACTGAATTCGCATTAATCTTTTCAAAGTCATCTTGCTTGCCGAGGTGCTGCACTTTAGCAGCGCAATTAATTACCACGTCGATATCAGCTAGTGTTGTTTTGTCATTTTTAGACAACGCTAAATCCCTAATGGACAAATCTCCCAAAATCACCTTGGTCCTTACTACATCCATGTTGGGGTAATGAAATTTGAACTCTTCTCTGATTCTACTTTCTGCTTTCGGCAAATCTTGATCGCGTATGAGTAGATATATATCACTAAAATAATCAGAAACGATTAATTCCTTGAGTATATGTGCACCGAGAAAGCCGGTTGAACCTGTCAATAAGACTTTTTTATTTCCTACGACTGAATTTCGTTTTGTAATTTTTCGTTTTACTGACTTTTCAAATAGATTCTTGGTGACCTCTCCAGGTTCTCTCTTGGAAAAAATAAGATCGCAAAAGTTTTTGAAAATAGTATTTTTGTAAAAATCAGATACCGAGACATCTATATTACAATCTTTCCTTAGGTGATAGATTGTCTCTAGTATTTTCAGAGAGCTACCGCCCAACTCAAAAAAGTCACTGTACAGATCCAGTGTGGTAATGTTTAGTACCTTGCACCATATATTTTTAACAATATTTTGTTCCGGCGTTAAATCTTGATTAAGAATGTCATGTGCATCCTTGATTTGTCTGAGTTTATCAACATCCACTTTCCCGTTCACTTTATTTGGCAGCCGGGGTACATAAATTACCTTGGATGGGATCATATAATTAGGAAGGAACTCTTTTAAGTATGCTTTCAAAATTTGACCGCCTATTCTTTCCTTTGAGGAGTAATACAAAACGATACTTGAAAAACCAGAGTTATTTGTTTGGATATCGACAAAGCAAGACATAACATTTTTGTGCTTCAATATCAGGTTTTCTATTTCACCAATTTCAATTCTATAGCCACCAATTTTTATCTGATTGTCTTTTCTTCCCAGAAATACAATGTTGCCATTATGAATAATTTTTCCTATATCTCCGGTTTTATACATGTATTGTAGGGGTTTTAATCTATCCGAAACAAACCCACCTTTTGTTTTATCGGGATCATTCAAATACCCACTAGACACTCCCGCCCCGGCAATATAGATCTCGCCAGGGGTACCAATAGGTACAAAATTTAGATTTTCATCCAAAATATAAACTCTGGTGTTATCAATCGGTTTCCCGATAGGAACTACATCAATAGCATCTTCATTACTTCTTTGCCACACTGTTGTAAAAATTGATGCTTCGGTTGGACCATACTCAAAGAAAAAATCGAATTTGGTAGATAAACTCTTTGCTAAGGTTGGTGAAATTTTTTCAGCACCCGAAGCAAGAGTTTTTAATTTTATGTCTTCTAGATTTAAATAATTTAGAATGGTGGGCACAAAGTGTGCAAAGTTGATTTTATGTCTTACTAAAACGCTTCTTATTTGTTCGGGATCTCTGAGTTCGTCAGATGAAAGCAGTATTAAAGTGCCGCCCTTACTGAACACGGCATTCATTATCCCTAGAGAAATATCAAACGTAAAATTGGATGTATGGCCAGCAACTGTTTTGTTGGTAATAGAGTATTTTCGCGCAATGTAATCGACGATGTTTATATATCCAGAATGTGGACATAAGATACCCTTTGGCCTACCGGTTGATCCCGATGTATAGAACACACATGCAATATCTGCTTTATCTCTTTTTATTTTGAAAGCTGTAGTCTTTGCACTATTTATATTTTCACTGTAATCTAACCAAGATAACCCAGGTAAGAGTTTACCCAATGTGGCTTCAAGATAATGAGAATTGCTTGCGTTTACAATGACTGGGATCTCATTATCCTCAAGGATATTTTTGATTCTCTCAACAGGATATTCTGGAACAACGGGTATATACGCCGCGCCACAATACATAACCGAATATATTGATATTAAGGAAGCGATATTTCTATCCATTATCACCGGGATAAAATCGCCCTCCTTAACTCCGTTTTCTTTCAAAAAATGGGCGTGGCTAAATATTTTTTCGACCAGTTCTTGGTACGTTATAGAATGATTATGATCAATGATCGCAATGTGTTTTGGATTCAAGCGGACACCTTCAAAAATATAGTCGAAAAGTTTCTTGTTTTTATTAAACGGCACTTTTTTGCCTGTAGATAATCTAATTATCTCTTTGATTTGTCTCTGACTCACCATGCAGATCTTTCCGACCTCAGTATCAACAAAATCATCTGAGAAAACAGATCGCACCAGAGTTTCGAAGTGTTCTAGAAATCTCTTTCCAGTATCCTGTAGGAATAATTTAGGATTGAGTCTCAAGTTTATTTCAAAGTCGGTTTCATTTCTTATCACGTCAAAAATCAAGCTCATATCTCCCACCTCATTCGAAACTATCCTAGATCTGGAAAGAACATCATCTTTCATTGGCTTGGAAGTTTCCTTGAAGCTGAAAAGTGTTTGAAAAACCGGATTCGTACCTGAATTGCGTTGAACACCGATCTTGTCAACAATTTTGTCAAAAGGAACAAAAGCGTTATCTATGCATTCCAAATAATTTTCTCTAAAAACTGAACACAGTTCTCTAAAGCTTGATTTATCATTAACTCTAAACCTTAGGGGTACAGTATTTGCAAAGTATCCAATGGTTTCCCAAAACTCTTCCTCAACACGATTGGCAATAGGTGTGCCTATAATTACTTCTGATTCGGAAGACAATTTTGATAAGAAAATAGCAAAAAGCGTTATGAAGACATTAAATTCAGTGATGCCGCTATCATGGCAATAATTTAAGATACGTTTAGAAATAGTCTTATTAATCTTTAGTTGCTGTAATTGTGATTCTTCCAAAGCGTCATCTCCTTTGAAATTTAAATCAACGGGCAATTTCGTATTTCTGTATTCGCGCAGATAACTTTTCCAGAAAAACTCCGCTTGTTCCATTCCAACCGCCACTGCATCCCTTTCCATCAAAGAAAAATCAATATACGTACTGTGCGATTTGTCATCTTTATCATTTGGATCTACATAAAATTTAGAGATTTGAGTATTTAAAATCTCAAGAGACATAGCATCACAAACTGAATGATGAATATTCATCAGTAATAACTTTTTCTGACCTCTCTTTATTATAAAGACCTTTATCGGCAAATCTTTACTCAGATCAATTTTGGTCTCTTTTTGTTTCTTAATAAATTGCTCCATCTCAACCTGATCCAATTCAAGCTGTGAAACTTTTATTTTTGAAAAATCATCTATCTTTTGATAAATGCCGCCTTCATACTCAACAAGAAGAGTTCTCAAGATGTCATGACTATTTAAAACAAGCTCGACAGCCTTCTCTAAACGATCCAAGTCGATTTTTGTTGGTAGCTCGCAAATTTGTACAATATTGTAAAATCTAAAATTATCGAGATTATTCAAGAAAAAACTTCTTATCTGATTATGGCTCGCGGGGTGCAGTCCGGCTGGAATTTTTAGATTGAAATTTATATTTCGTAATTCTTTTTCTTGGGTATCAATAATGCGCGCAAGTTTCAAGGGGGTTGGATTTTTAAAGAAAGCACTTATTGGTAGCTTTATTTTAAATTCGGTGTTGATTTCATTGATAACAACCATTGCAAGTAGGGAATTACCACCCATTCTAAAAAAATTAGAATCGGTTCTTACCTTTGTTTTGAGATAATTTTCAAATATTTTAATAAGGATTTGTTGAGTTGATGTATATACTTTTTGTTCACTACCAGAAGTGTTGGCAATGTCCTGATTAACTAGATTTAACAATTTATTTTTGTCTAGTTTTCCATGTAAAGTTATAGGTATTTCTTTGATTTTGATAAAAAGATTTGGAATAGAATAAGTCGGAAGATAACGCCCTAGAATTTGAATAAGATCTTCTTCGTGTATCGGTTCTCTTGATATGTAAAAGCAGATTATTTTTTTATTTTCATTTGACTCATCACTATCAATGACACAACACTCCGAAATACTTGAGTTCTCCAAAACCACTTTCCTAATTTCATCCAACTCTATTCTATTACCTCTGATTTTTACTTGATTGTCTTTACGACCTAAATACTTAATGTTTCCATCAGAAAGCTCAATTCCGAAATCTCCAGTCTTGTATGTCCTAATACCAAATGAGTCCAAGACAAAACTCTCATCAGTCTTTACTTTATTATTAAGATATCCTCTTGCTAAATTTACTCCCTGAATTACTATTTCACCTTCCTTGCCCTTTAGCACCTCGTTCAGGTTCTTGTCTGCAATGAAAACTATATTATTAGAAATAGATTTACCGATCGGTACGAATTTACTCGACTTAGGAAGATTATTGCAGTCATAATATGTGATATCAATGGCGGCCTCCGTGGGACCATAAAGATTATGAAGTTCTACACCGTTTACTTCGAATAATCTTTTAAATCTATTCACGCTATCAACCGCCAGAGCCTCGCCGCTTGTGAAGACTTTTTTCAGAGAAATATTGTAGAGATTGATTTTGTTTGTATCGATATAGGAAAGAAATACATTTAACATTGATGGTACAAAGTGCAAAATGGATATCTTCTCTTTCCTAATTATCTCCAATATTCTTTGTGGATCACCCTCGAAGCCGTTTTCAAGAATGACGAGTTGCGAACCATACATTGCCCACCAAAATATTTCCCAAACAGAAACATCGAACGAATATGGAGTCTTGAACAGTATCTTGTCATTCTTATCCAAAAGATATTCGCTTTGCATCCAATCCAGTCTATTGAACAATGAACCATGCTCAATCATCACTCCTTTGGGCCTTCCGGTTGAACCAGATGTATAAATTACGTAAGCAAGCTGTCGATCATCAATCAAAATGTCTGGATTATCAATAGGCAGATGTTTTATGCCTGGTAAATACACTATCGAATTAGTAATGTCTTTTTGTACATCATTACTTTTCTTTTTAATAACTACGTCGTATCTATAAAGTGAGAGTTCGTTCTTGATTTTGCCAATTTTATTGGAAAATTGTACGGATCCTACTCTCGTGTCCTTCTTTGAGAGCTCACTAAAGAATTTTTTATTCACATACAAATCTTTATCGAGACTTTTCTTTAAAGCGATGATGTCGGTTTCGTATTTGCCCCTCTGTAGCAACGACTCATAAAAAGAATCTTGTAATTCAGGGTCTCTAATATCACCAATGAAAACAATACCTCCTTCATTTGCCTTATCTAAACAATGCGATATTACCTTTTCTAATTCGCTATAATTTTTATAAAACTGAACAACGCTATTAATAATTACAACATCTACATTATCTTTTAAATTGAAGGTGTTATCCTTATTTATTTGTAAAAATTCGACATTATCTATTCCTTCATGTTGAAGCATCTGTTTTGACTTTTCCAAAACTATGTCAGATATATCCGTGCAAATGTATCTATCCGCCTTTGGAGCCACCCTCTTTGCGATTAAGCCACTACCTGATCCAATTTCCAATACTGTTGCTTTTTTATTAAGGTTGGCTGAAATTTTTGAAACAACATTCTCAACCAATTCATCAATCTCTAGGCGATTGAATGGCTTATTCGTGTAACTACTGATCCAACCAGAAGATTCTACTAAGCCGTTTTTAGTAGATATAAAATTCCATAGTTTTTTGCTATCAGTAAAATCTGTTTTGGATTCATGATCTTTATCAAGAAAAATCAACTTTTCTAGAAACGGAGCATTGTAGAAAACTTCCAGGGCCACTTCTTTAAATTTATGTTCCGTAACCAAGATTTTACTTTTTGAATCATTCAAAATATCCAACACTCGGCTAATAGGACTCTTGGTATTTATGGGTAAGTAAGCACAACCCGCCTTTTCGATACCAAAGATGGTTGATATCAAACCAATTGATCTACTTAAGAATAAGGCGACCGTATCGTCTTTTTTAACGCCTTGTCTCAATAAATAATGAGCAATCTTGTTTGATTTCTCATTCAGTTTTGAATAGGTAACAGCCGAATCTCTGTATTCAATGGCGATCTTATCGGGATGTTTAACGACTTGTTTTTCAAAATAAGAGACTACATTTTTTATAACGAAGATTAGTACGCTTTAGCAAAAAGAACTTTATTTGGGGCATCGTTATTGCAATAGATACATTTGCCTGCATTACCTAAGCCGCCATCAAGAGGAATGCATCTAGTACTTGCATTTGTTTCCTCTTTTATCTTCTCTTCACAATTTTTGTCTAAACATAAATGAGTAAAAATAAATCCCTGTTTTTCATTCATGATTTTCTTAAACTCCTTATAGTCAGATACTTCGCGAGTATTTTCCAATCGAAATTTCCTTGAATTTTCAAGTAGTGTTTTTTGTATCTGCTCCAAACTTTCTTTTACGCAAGAAACTATCTTCGTATTTGAAACGAACACTTTCTCTCCAGTAATTCTATCGACGATCACTACTGATTGTTTTTGAATATCTTTAGGGCCGATCTCGATACGAAGCGGGACGCCTTTGCGTTCCCATTCAAAATATTTAAAGCCGGGTCTTCCTTCTCTTTCATCAACTTTATATGTGATTTGAGCAGTTTCGAGTTCAGCTTTAATTTTCTGAACTTCCACAAAGACAGCTTTCTTCTCATCCACGTTGCTCCAGATCGGAACTATTACTACTTGCAGTGGTGCGATTTTAGGAGGTAATACAAGGCCTTTGTCATCGGAGTGAGACATAATGAGAGCGCCGATGATTCTCGTACTGAGACCCCAGCTTGTTTGCCACACGTATTGTTTTTCCTGATTTTCGTCTAGAAATGAAACATCAAAAGATTTTGCAAAGTTTTGTGCTAACATATGAGATGTCCCTGACTGTAAGGCTTTACCATCCTGCATCATAGCTTCTATTGTTGAGGTATACTCGGCGCCGGGAAATTTCTCAATTTCAGTTTTCCGTCCTTTTACAACTGAGATAGCCAAGTATTCCTCCGCAAATTTTTTGTAGACTTCCAGCATTTCAAGTGTCTTTTCATCTGCCTCTTTCCTCGTAGCATGAACAGTATGACCTTCCTGCCAGAGAAATTCTGTTGTGCGCAAGAAAAGTCTTGGGCGCATCTCCCAACGCATGACATTGCACCACTGATTGATGACGAGTGGCAAGTCTCTGTATGAATGAATCCATTTTGAGAATGCATCATAAATAATCGTCTCTGAAGTTGGACGTATAACAAATGGCTCCTCAAGCTCGCCAGCTGGAACAAGCTTCCCGTCTCTTTCTTCGAGCCGATGATGTGTAACTACTGCACACTCTTTCGCAAACCCATCTACATGTTCCGCTTCTTTTTCTAAAAAACTTTTTGGAATTAAAAGCGGAAAATACGCATTTTGTGTGCCAAGTTTTTTAAACTCGCTATCTAGAATTTTCTGGATATTTTCCCATAAAGCATAGCCATGAGGTTTTATAATCATAGAACCTCTAACAGGGGAATTTTCCGCCAAATCAGCTTCACGTATTACATCGAGGTACCACTGTGAAAAATTTTTCTTACGAGAAATTATTTTTTTAACATTATTATTTTGATCCATATTCATAAAGTTACTTTATTAAATCCTCAATAGGTGTGTCTAACGCCTTGGCGATTTTTTTCAAAGTTTCAATAGTGGGATTGCCTTGTTTGCCCGCTTCTATATTGATAATTGTGTTATTGGAAACATCGGCAAGACGGGCTAACTTTTCCTGCGAAATGCCCATTTTCTCTCTCAACCGTTTTACGGTTTTTGATATGTTGTTTTTACTTGACTCTGCCATAATCTATTAGTAATATTAAATTGTGGTATACTTATATATGAATATGATTATTTCCCACAATCTAATATTACCAAAATATTTGAGATTTGTAAACAAAAAAGGGAGAAGAATATCAAAAACGCGCGCATGGGAGGGTGGGGCAAGCGTTTTTACCGCTTTATTTTCTTCTTTTCGTATTTCGGCCCCGCTGTCCGCTCGCTCAAAAAATTTCAGGGCGAAGCCCAAGCAGGCGGGCAAAAAGGAAGGGGGTTGGGGGGAAGGAATTTTTGCCCGCCCGAGCGGAAAAGTTTTCTGCTCTGCCGCGCGAAGCGCGGCTGTCAAAATTCGCAGTTCGGATTTTCGTCAAAAAAAGTTCGGATTTTAACCAAAAGGCACCGCATCTATATCAAAAACCCGCTCAAAGCGGGTTTTTGATATAGATGCGGAGGGTACAGGATTCGAACCTGTGTGCCCTGTTAGGGGCTCCGCATTTCGAGTGCGGCGCAATAGACCAACTATGCGAACCCTCCACTTCCCCACAACGTAGCGCAACTATTTCTCTTCACTGTTGTGTTCTTGTTTTACCATATGAACCGCCTCATGCAAAGGAAAGTCAGGGAATCTTAGTCGCGCCTCAAGCACATATTCTATATTTTCCTCAGTTTGATGTTGCTCGCCATTTTCCTCCCATACGATTGGAAACTTATGAAACTTGAGAAGGTAATCACTTGGCTCTCCATCTCGATAGATAACAAAATATTCCATATCTCTTCCCTCTCCATTTTTTATAAAATTCCCATCGTCAAAAAATTTTGAGAGGTCGTCCAATATTTTTTCTATTTCTTCTTGTGGCAATTTTTCTTTAGGCGTATATATCGCTTTTTCTGGTGAAAATTTCATATCATTTTTTTTATTTTGTGTTTTGTGTCCCCGGAGGGAATCGAACCCCCATTTTGTCCTTAGGACGGACCTGTTCTATCCGTTGAACTACGGGGACGTTTTACAAGAGAATATGATAAAATCAGCCCCTCCGTGTAGCGGGGACCCTAAAAAATAATGTTGAAAAGATCTTATAAAAATTGTAAGATACCTGCGCAAACAAATCAAGCAGGGCCGTTAGCTCAATTGGTAGAGCGCTGCTATGGCATAGCAGAGGTAGCGGGTTCGAATCCCGCACGGTCCACGTAGAAAGCAAACTGCTTTGCTTTCGTGCGGGATTTGAAGACCACAGCGATGTGCGAGTAGTAGCGAGCACCGTGAGGGGCGGCCTGCGAGCCGACCGAGTGACTGACGAGGAAGGACTTGTGGGCGATTCCCCGTGGGTCCACACGATTTGAAAAGTATGTGATGTTATGCAATATACATAAACTTTTTCAACTCATGGGATAATACTTACTCTTAAAGTCGTTCTCGTCCCCATATTCTGAAAAATCTTCTTGATGTTTGGGAGGAAATTTATCGCGGTCTTTTTTATGTTTAATGCCACACCAATAAAGCTCGGTTTCTGCAGCCATCTTTGCCCAATAGCGAATCACACCGTTTCCATAGCCACAATACATACAATAAAGCTTTTGAATGAAATTAAGATAGGGCAATCTTGCTCTGTCCATTATTTTGATATAGTCCCTACGCCTGACATAGGATCTGCGCATTAAAGGAAAGCAGATTCTATGATAAATTTCCGCCCAAATATCCATAATTAATAATGGCACGACCAAAGTTGAAACCAGAGGGACAACAAGGACATGCTTAATGAATCTATAAGAATTTTTTAAATAAATCATAAAGTTGGTTTAAAAAATTTGCGCATTTCGTACAACGTCAGGGATATACGAAGTTTTTCTGGAGCGTAGCGGAGAAAATTTGGGCGAGGAGCAAGGCGAGAAGATTTTTAGTATGTTGTTTTTCTATTATTCCGGCAAAACTCCCAACGCGTCGTTGAAGCGATTAATATAATTAAAAAGTCCAACAACCGCCGTAAGTTCAACAAGCTCTTCGTCCGAAAAGTGCTTTTTTGCGCTTTCAATAACATTTTTGTCTATTTCGTATGCTTTCTCTGTCGCGGCGCGAGCGTATGCGAGCGCCGCCTGTTCGCGCTCATCGGTGGTGTTCCCTATTTGAGCGATATCTTTGTCATTCAAGCCAAATTGTCGAAGTTGCTGATGCGCCACATCAATACAAAACTCGCATTTGTTTATACGAGACACTTCTTCGGCAACTTTCCATTTTAATACCGCGGGGAGTGGAGCGTCGTCCATTGTTGCTTTAAACATGGAGAAAAAGCCCACAAAAATATCTTCGCAGTTCGCCATTATTTTTATCCACTTGGGGACTTCTTTCCCCGCGCTCAAAAAATTCTCATAAATTTTTTTCGCTTCCCCTTTTACTTCTTCAACACTGACCATTTTTACGATCGGCGCACTTTTATTTTCCTCTGTCATAATAAAATATAATTACTAATAATATTTTTACAACATTCCAACATTCTGCAGAATGTTGGAATGTCTTTTAGAATGTTTTCATGAAATGTATAAACTTCCTTCCATAAGGAGAGAGCGCGTGGGCCACTTTTCTGCCCCGATAAGATTTGTTGAGTAATCCAGCTTGAACGAGCTGCCGTGTGTGCTGAGAAATTGTTTTAAAATTTCCCCCTAGTTTTTCCGCAATTTCTTCAACAATCGCCCCCTCGTTTCTCCCGACAAATCGTAAGATATCTATGCGCCAATGATTTGCAGCTCCTTTAAAATATCTCTCCAGTTGTTTTGCTGTTTTCATATTTATATCTATTATACCACCCTAGTAATAACATTCCAACATTCTGCAGAATGTTGGAATGTTATTGGGGGAGGTTGCAGGTGGAGCGGGCGGCGGCAATGTCATCTGGAGTAAGTTGAAGCGGGTAAAGATTCTGATCTTTTGTAAGATAATACATAATCGCCTCATGGTCGTCCAAATGCCCTATCCCCAACGCATGCCCCATTTCATGCGCCAGTATCGCCCGAAGTTCGGCGGTGCTGTAGTATTGATAGATATGTATCGTATACGACCCCTGATCTCCCGCAACCACATGCTCTCCGGCGTTATATTGCGCATTGTGATAGTCGGTTTGTTCTGAAAGACTCTTATGAAGCGCGTTGAGTTCATTTACAACTTTGTTTAAATCATCGGTAAACGCATTGAGGGCCTGGCGACGCGTTTCTAGCTCTTGCTCTATCGTTTTGAGATTTTGTTCTTCTGTCTGAATCCATTTTAATTCCGCCCGGGAAGTTCTATCGCCCTGGTTCCATTCTTCCACTCGCTGATTATATATCGCAAGTCGCGCTTCATATTGCGCGAGGTCTTCGTTGTACTTTTCTATTCTAACATTGTGCTCTTTGAGTTGGCGATTGTATTCATCTGCTAAATCGCTGTAGTGTTTCCATTGGTCTTGCAACTCTTGTGAAGATTGTTTTTGAGCGATAACCTGTTCCTGTCGCTGGTCAAATATAAAATTCACATCTACCACTCCCTTTTTCCTCGTGGGCACATATTCAAAAAGATTTATGCCCACTCCCTGCTCCCACACAGTTTCCGCTTCTCCAAGTAGTTGTATAATTTCATCGTTGGAGACGCCAAACCGCGCGTCAATGTCCCCTAACGTATATTGAATGGGCTCATCGCAACTTGGTCGAGCATAAATACTATAATCAAATCCATTTTCTCTGAATGTTGGATTTATATACCCGACAAGTGTAATCGCAACCGCGACCAAAACAATCCCCCCTACGGTTAAAGCAATCTTTTTCATAATCTTTATTTTACACCATTTACGACATTCCAACATTCTGCAGAATGTTGGAATGTTTATTTATTGGGGATGGGATGTGATTGTTTCTCTCCCCTATCCAGGCCCGCGAAGCAGATAGTACAACACTGATACGAGGGCGAGGGGGCAAAATTATAGCTTTCAATTATTTACAATGTTTTGTATTAAAAAGCTTTCAAAATCCTCTATATCCCCCCTCTTGCGAGTTTCCTCATAATTCTTATAAAGATCAAATAAAATATCTCTCAACTCATCTTTTTCATACTTATCAAAATATTCCTTTGCGCGTTCTTTAAATTCATTGAAGTTATTAATGTTTAATTTTTTAAGGTTTTGTACAAATCTTTCATCGTCATTTAAAGCATCCTGAAATTGCTTCTGCGTTATCGTGTCTATCTTTTCCATAAATTGTTGTGGAACGTTTTGAGGATTTCTTTTTTGTTTCACATAATCATTGTAGGTGCGGATAAGTTCTTCGGTAAAAATGCTGTGCGGACATTCTTCTCCATAATCTTCTTTCAATTTCCCCGATGCCATCGTAACAAGTTGTGTTATTTTTTCTTGACCAATCGCTGAAGCCAAATGATCAACGATTTGATTCATAAAACTATGCAGAAATTCGTGATCGAAGTTGTCGGGGTTTTGTGAATGAGAAGCAACAATCCAATCTGATCCGCGTTGAAACGAGCGTCCACCTTGAACATTTACAAAATCATCTACGGGAAGAGCAACCACTTTCCGAATATGATACCAATCGCTTGATGGGTTAAAGTAGCTTAATAACGCCTCAACTCTCGGTCTCAATATTTCGGCGCGTTTCTCCCAAGATGAGTCGGGGGCAACGGAAACCTGGGAAATATTTTCTAGGATACTAAAAACTTTTTCGATATATTGCTCCGGATCACCAACGTGCGGCTTGTTGCGGCGAAGTTGTTCAACGATTTCATTCCTTGCATCGGAGCGATGAAACGCGAGCGAGGCAATTTCAAATGCTTCCTGATCAATGATTTCCTTTGCATCTCCGTTGCTAATATACCCCATCGCCATACGAAGTTCAGGTATATCCTCCACAATTACCTCAGGGACGGGAGTTCCTTCTCTTTTCTCGTATATTGGCTGTTTGCCTTCTCTCTTCATATTAAACCGATTATCTCGCTATCTCTTAATAAAATCAACTTCTTTTATATCCAATGCTCAAAATCCCCCCACCCAGGCCCACGAAACAGATACTGTACTACTGAGATGAATATGAGCGGTGCGCTTTGGGCGTACTGCGGTACTTGTGTGAGTTCTCCGCTCAAGACGAGCTTGTCCGTCTTGGGTGGAGACGAGTTGTGTCGCAGAGTGAATATGAATCCAGTGGTACTATCTGTGGAGTGAAGCCTGTGAGTTTTGGCGCCACCTTTTGCTCACCCAAAAGGTGGCAAAATATTCTGTTGCCCGCAGGGCAACAAAAAAAGACCGTTCTCGGTCAGCGAGCCCAGCACTGCTGGGACTTTTGGGTTCTAATCGTTGGTTATCTTGGAGCGGGAGGTAACTCCGGAGCACTGCCGTCTCCGCGAGGCCTGACAAACCTTTGGAGATGTCCCACCAACACTCGATCGTTGTTGAAGATATGAGCGTAGAAGACCTCAACGTCATCTCCAAGCTTGATGGGTGAATTGATTGGGACAAGAATGCCGAAGCATGTTGCATCTACTCCGGCATCCTCGGCACTCCACCGAAGAACCGCCGCCATCTTCATTCCGGTTCCTGGTATCTCGTCCGAAAAGCGCACGACCTCCCCGACGAAGAAGTCCTGATGACCGTAGAAAGACCTCCAGAACAACTGGTCGGGAACCCAATCAATCGCCCTTTCCGAAATTCTCTCTCCGCACCCCAGAGCGATGAGGACAAGCCCCACAACGAGTACGATCTTTCTCAACATTTCTTTCTCCTTTCTTTTTTAATGATAACATATAAATATTAGAAAGTCAAGTTTCATAAAGAAACGGCCCCGATGGGATATCGGGACCGTGAACAACGAGTGTACTACGAGGAATAGATGCGGATGAGGTACTCGGCTCCATGTCTGCGCACGTCCGCTCGAGTCGCGGGCGAGTTGAGCCGGACCCCAACTTCTTCCACGTTGGGGATGATGGAGATCATGGCGATCTCCTTGTCTTCCCCACCGCCCGAAGGAACGACCGCTGGAATAGGCGTTGGCACTGGGGCGGGGTCGTGAGCTTGCTCCTTCTTGTCCATGTAATTCTTGATGAACCCGGAAAGGAACCAGGCAAGGATCATAGCAAGCGTTGCCATCCCTAAGACCACCAGCACAACAAGAAAGGCCTGGTCGCTAATCATCCCTTCTTGCGCCATTGACGACCCCTGCACTGCTGTTTCTTCAACCACCGGGAGCAGCTCGGCGTGTGGCGTGACGATGCTCGCCACTCGATTCCCGCAGTCCGCCTTGTAGCGGACTTCTCCTTCCTCGTCCACGAGCACGAGGGTTCCCTCGTGGATTTCGTAGACCGCCCACGCCCTCCACTCGCGCACGTAGTTGTGCGCAAGCAGGGGCTCGGTGAGAAACACGGGGCGCAGTCCCAACTGCGCCATCTGTTTCATTGAGAGCGGTCCCCGCATGATCGGGAATCGCTCCAGCTCTGCGCCGGGCGGAGGCACGAACGCGCCTCCGCTTGTGGTGATAGCGCTTGCCCCGCAGGCAAACGCCACCGAGAACAGCACGGTCAGGACAACCAACACCGCGACCTTCTTCATCGTCTCCTCCTTTTTTGTTATCTACGTTCTGACGATTAAAATATCATAGAAATTAGGGGATGTAAAGGGTGGGGGCATAGGGTATGGGATAAAGGGTGGGGGGTTATGGGGTAGAAGGGTTATAGGCTATAGGTTATAGGGTATAGGTCGGAAGGTGAAAAGTAGATATAAAAAAAATCGCTGGGCGAACCATGCGATTTGTACCAGTCGGCTCTCCCAGTCCGATAAGACTGCTGTAGGCGCGGATTCGGCGCCTCGTTGTTCGATTGATATACAATCTACAGCCGACTCGATATTGCAACTTTATCACAATCTATCTCACAAAACCAGTTCCCACTCCCAGGCCCGCGAAGCAGATACTGCAACACTGATACGAGGGCGAGCGTTGCGCCCAGGGCGCACTGCGATACTTGTGTGAGCTTGTCCGCCCAAGGCGGACAAGTCCGCCTTGGGCGGAGAGGGCGAGTTGTGTCGCAGAGTGAGAACGAGTCCAGTGTTGCTATCTGCGAAGCGTAGCCTGCCGTTTTTTATGTCCCTTTTTGACGGGACAAAAAGGGACGAGAATAAAATTCACTATCCCCCATTCACTATTTACGATATACTATCTACAAGTTACAAAATACTATATACTCCCCTCAATATGATCCCACAACAACAACTTATTAAAACAATTGAAAAGGCGGTGCCTGCGGTTGTTTCCGTTTCGGCGCAGGAAAAGATAAGCGACGCGGAAAAAAAATCTCCGGAGATGCTTTTCCCTCTCTTTGAGCGCGATACAAAAAAAACAAAGCACCTGATAAAAAAAATGTCGGGGGAAAATTTGCACGTGAGTGGAGGGTCGGGCTGTATTATTGATAAGAGCGGAATCGTGATTACAAATATGCACGTTATTCTTGAAAATCATCTTTCCTATGTTATTACCATGTCGGACGAAACAGAATGCCCCGCCAAATTGATTACGACAGATGTTGTTGGCGATGTCGCATTTCTGAAAATTATTTCCGACAAAAAAACATTCCCGCATCTTTTACTTGGAGATTCTTCGCAAGTAAAGCTGGGACAATATGTCGTGGCGATCGGAAACGCGCTTGGGATGTTTAATAACACCGTATCGTTTGGAATTATTTCGGGGCTTTCTCGGTCCATAGAGGCGAGGCGAGGAAAACTCAAGGAGCAACTGCATGGGCTTCTTCAAACCGACGCGGCAATCAATCCCGGAAACTCGGGAGGGCCGCTTGTTGATATGAATGGAAAGGTAATCGGCATTAACGCGGCAAGTGTTTTTTCCGCAGAAAATATTGGATTTGCAATTCCAATAAATACGATAAAACGGGATATTGAAAGCATTAAAAAATACGGAGAGATTCATCGCCCGTTTCTTGGGGTGCGATATGTCGTACTTGACCCGCACGTCGCCAAAGCGTTTTCTTCGCCACTTCACGAAGGAATGATGGTTATAAGCCCCTATCTTCGCCACCCAGCAATTCTCCCCAACAGTCCCGCCCAAAAAGCCGGAATAAAAGAACGCGATGTGCTTATCGCGATTGATGGGAAAATGCTTACTCCCAGCTTCACGCTTCAAGACGCGCTAGATACCTACGCTCCGGGCGATACGATCGCGGTACGCATTATGAGGGGGGGCAGAGAACACACCTTACGCGTTACGCTTAAGTCAAGATAATATTTAAAACTTGTTTGTATAGTTGCGATAGGGCGCGGGACGTTCTGCTGGGCGCCTGCTTAGGGCATATTCAAGAGCCGAGAAAAGATAGAGCGCAGTTCCAATCAGCAGTGCGATGACTGCTATTTTTTTTACCATAATAATATTTCAGATAATCAGATTAATAATCTTGTCGGCTACAAATACCACTCTCTTTGGTTTATCTTTGAGATACTTTGAGAGTTTTTCGTCTTTTTGTATCGCACCCAACACCGTTTCTTGGTCACTCCCCGCTGACACGTTAATACTTCCCCTTGTTTTCCCATTTATTTGCAACGCGATCGTTGTTTCTTTTTGAGTAAGATATTTTTCTTCATACGAGGGCCAAGGAGCGCGCGCGATAGATGTTTTGTTTCCTAACATCTCCCAAAGCTCTTCTGAAATAAAAGGAGCAAACGGAGAAAGGAGTATAACAAATCGTTTAAATACCTCTTTGGGGATTGTTTTTTCTTTTTCCATTTCGCGAAACGCGATCATGAGCGTAGACACCGCGGTATTATATCGCGCCGATTCAATATCTTCCGAAACTTTTTTGATCGCGCGGTGGATGACACTTTCCAGCGCATTATTTTCTGTATCATCTATATTCTCTTGCGCCCGCCATATACGATTTAAAAATCGAAATATCCCCATCGTTCCATTTTTGCTCCAAGGCATCGTATCGCCAATAGGGCCCATAAACATTTCATACATACGAAGTGTATCGGCTCCCACCGCTTCTACTACATCATCGGGATTGATAACGTTATCCCAGCGCTTGCTCATCTTACGACCATCTTGAGCCAACACAAGTCCTTGGTTGAGCACCCTAAGAAACGGCTCGTCAAAATCTACAAACCCCTGGTCACGAAGCGCCTTGGTAATAAAACGAGAATAGAGAAGATGGCCCACCGCGTGCTCCATCCCCCCCACATACAAGTCCACCGGCATCCAGTTGGCGACTTTCTTTTTGTCAAAAATTTCTTTTTCGTTGTGCGGGTCGGTAAAGCGCAGATAATACCACGACGAGCACACAAAGGTGTCCATAGTATCCGACTCTCTTTTCGCGGGAGCGCCACACAAGGGGCACTGCACATCGTGGAATTCTTTTGCATGCGTGAGTGGCGACTCTCCGGTTGGTTTGAAATCCACATCGTCGGGCAAGCGCACTGGGAGGTCTTTTTCTGGTACGGGGACTTCTCCGCATTTTTCGCAATAGATAATAGGAATAGGAGCTCCCCAGTACCGCTGACGCGAAATTAACCAGTCGCGAAGTTTGTACTGGGTCTGCGCCTCCCCTCCTACAAATTTAGTAATCTTTTCACGGGCTTCTTCTGAAGACATTCCGTCAAACTTTCCCGAGTTTGTAAGTACCCCCTCTCCTTCATACACTTCTTCTGTTTTTCCTTTTTCTTTTTTACTTTTTACATCCAACGCCTCTTGTTGGATAACGTCAATAATCGGCAAATTATATTTCTTTGCAAAAATATGGTCTCTTTGGTCGTGCGCCGGAACCGCCATAATTGCTCCCGTTCCATAGCCGGGCAGTACGTAGTCGGCAACAAAAACAGGAATAGATTCTTTGGTCGCGGGATTTATCGCTTCAACTCCTTCAAGTTTTATTCCCGTTTTTTCTTTTTCTCCCTCCTTGCGCTCCAGTTCGGTTTTTTTCTTCGCTTGCTTGATATATTCCTCCACTTCTTTGCTATTTGCTATCTGCAATGTGCCGTTTGTTAACGCCTCATGCTCGGGCGCAAGCACTAAAAAGGTCGCCCCAAAAATCGTATCAGGTCGGGTGGTAAAAATAGGAAGCGTGAAGTTAGAATCTTGAATATTGAATAGGATGCGAGCGCCTTGGGATTTCCCTATCCAGTTTTTTTGCGTCGTTTTGAGCGCGTCTGACCAATCAAGTTCATCAATTTTTTCTAACAACTCATCCGCGTAATCTGTTATTTTAAAAAACCACTGTTCAAGATTTCGTTGTTCAACGGGGCCTGCGCACCGTTCACATTCTCCACCGATAACCTGCTCGTTTGCAAGTACCGTCTTGCACGAATCACACCAGTTCACCGGCGCTTTTTTCTTGTACGCAAGCCCTTTTTTGTAGAGTTGGAGAAAAATCCACTGCGTCCATTTGTAGTACGATGGATCGGAAGTGTTTATTTCTCGCTCCCAATCGTACGAAAAGCCGAGAAGTTTAAGCTGTCGGCGAAAGTTTTCTATATTTTGTTGCGTCTTTTGGCGAGGATGGGTTCCTGTCTTTATGGCAAAATTTTCCGCGGGAAGTCCAAACGCGTCCCATCCTATGGGATGCAAAACATCGTATCCCTTATGTCGCGCGTAGCGAGCCACCACGTCTGAAGCAATATAACCGCGCGGATGCCCCACGTGTAGTCCCTGCCCCGAAGGATATGGGAACATATCAAGAATATAGCGTTTATTTTTGCCGGCATCCTCAACATGAAACACACGATCTTTTTCCCATCTCGCTCTCCATTTTTCTTCTATATATTTATAATCAAATGTCATAAAAAACGCGCGCAGTTACGTATACGCCTTAGAGTATCACCACAAAGACGAATTCTCAAGAAGTCGCTAAAATTTTTCCTCCAAGAGTTTAAAGGTTATTTTAAAACCGATATTTCCTTCCGAAAGCGTGGTGATTGCTGAAAGAGGAAGATCAATTTGAGAAAGGATCCCCAATGATTCAAGTTTGTTCTTAAACGCAACCGCCGCCTGCTCGCTTGTCGCTTCTCCGTTCAAAACGACGGGCGAGGAAAGTGATTGGGCATAAAATCTATTGATAGACGCGTTTGCGTCAGCGAGTCCAAAAATACTCCGCAGAGGTTTTCCCCAATGTGTTTGCTGTTGACGCGCTTTAAGCGCCTGTTGCACGTTTGTGTTGAATTGCGAGGACTCTTTTTGAAGTTCTTTAAGATACGAAACGTTGTGGGTGGCGACAAGGTTCCCCAGATCGCCCGCCAGTTTTTCTTCGTAGGAAGAAAGAAAAGAAAAGACCGTCAGAAGCGAAAGAATCGTTACCACAAAAACCACCGCGGCAATATTTCTCCACAATCTCATAAACGCGAGTATTTGAGAATGAAAAAATACCTGTTGAGCGTCTTCGGGAGCGATGCTGATATCAAAATCTTTTGAGCGTGGGAAAAGCCCTCGCAATGCCGCCCCCATAGAGGCCGCCCAGCTACTTTGAGCTTGGTATCCTTTTAATGTCATTTGTTGCGCCTGATAGGGAAGATTTTTTTGTATAATCGCCATAACCTGCGCTTCAAGCCCGGGGGCGATCATATAGATTGTTTTTATCGGTTCTGAAAATCTGCTTGAGAAATAATTAATAACCCTCCTACTTTCCTGCACGATTACCTCCTCAAATTTTTTTAGAGAAATCTGACGCTCTCCCCCCATTTCTTTTGCTACCACACTCCATAATACAAATCGATTAAAATAGAGCAGTCCGTTTCGCACCACCGAAAAACTCAGTCCATCCTGGTTGATGTGCATAACAAAATATGACTGCTTTTTATCAAACGTCGTTTCAAGCGAAGCAAGAAGTCGGACAAGAGAATACGCGCGTTGTTCTATAGCGATGGGAGAAAAGAAATTATTTTTAAGCGCTTCATAGAGCGTCGTGATAATGGTTCGGTCCACGAACGAGGCAATAAATTCACTTTCTCCGCTAGATCCTTGGCCGATGTTTTGATACCCCACATACGCGTTTGAAAAATTAATCGGACTGATTGTTTCAAGATTGAGTCGTATCGCCTCTTTTTTGCTTGCCTCGTCTATGGGAGGAAGGGTAAATGTTTGGCTGTATACATTTGCGTCTGAAATGGAAACGATTACCGAAATTCTTTTATCTTGAACATGCGTGATCGCGCTGTGAAGTTCGTTGAGCGCTCGGTCAAACATTTGCCTGTTTTTTATTACCCCTCCCTCCAGAGCTTCTGGGGGGACTTTTACCGAAATTGTTTTTAGCGCCCGCGTCTCTGGATGAAACGAGGCGTACAAGATCGTCGTGTCGCTTATTTCAAGACCTCCCACCGGAACATTGGGCTGGATCGTGTGAAGCACTTTTTTTATATAGCCGATAGGAATACGCATGCGCAAAAGCTTTTGATGTCAGTATACCTTTTTTCTCGCGCGTACGCTACGTCTCCTAATTATTGCGCCCCTATTTCTTCAATCGATTCCACTTGAACAAGCCCAGTTGAACTTGAAACAAGTAGCGTAGCTTTTATTCTGCTTTTTTTATTTACCACTTGAGCAGTGGCTCCAACTTGATATTTTCCGGGGATTGTTGACGCCGAACATTCTTCGGGAGAAAAATCAACCTCTAACTCTTTGCATACTAAAATGCTTACTGTCGTAGAAGCAACCGAAAGTGTGTAGGGATTGGGCGATGGAGCAAAGTCCTTGTCGCGCACGAGACGCACGAGCGCCTCTTGCAGACCCGACCTGGCGGCAAACGATGCTTCTTGAGAGCGCTTGAGCCCAAGCCCCTGCTGACTCACCAAATACGAAGCCACCAGCGCCGCTAACGCGGTTTCAACAACAATCGCTCCCACGAGAAGAATTGTAGAGAGGGCCGCCGCACCCCGCGATAAAGACGATGTTTTCATGGAATAAAGATCACTCTTCTGGAGCAGTTGGAGGCCCTTGTGTCGGGCCCTGTAAAGAAGGCGCTTGAGATGACTGCTCTGGCGCCACTCGCCCCTTGAGGATATCTATGAGCTGACTTGTTGAGGCAATCGTAGTTGTCCATACGATTTTGTCACGATTGAGGCGTATTTTGTCGGTAGGTCCCCAAAGCGACTCGGTTAATTGACTTACCGTTACTCCCGCTCCCGCTCCTCCCTGCAGATACCATACGTTTGTAAGGTATAAAGAAGGAAACTTGTGCAGTTCTCCAAAATATAAATCGCCGGTCTCCATATACACCGCGGAGTATGTTTTTTCTTGCGAAAGCACTCCTGTTGCAAACACCGCGACTGTTACAAGAAGAATCACTATCGCCCCAATAAGCCCAATAAAAATTCCTTTTACCATATTTTTTCTATTACTTTTATAATATCTTCTTCGTATTGTACCACATCTATTAATCCTTCTCGCATATTAAAAGTTGCACATAAGGAGCATTGGTGCCTGCTACATCTCCAGAATTTTCAAGCGTAATATCAGAATAACCAGCACCACCACTATTATATAAATATATATATCCTCCTCCCGCGCCAAAATCGCCCGGACCAATAATCGCCGTCGCATTTCCATGTGAGTGTCCCGGATCATCAACGGTATGGGAATGTTGTCCGGTTGCTCTATTTTCTTGATTGGAAAGAGCGGTGCCGGCGGTGCCTGCCAATGTCCCCCCAGAAGGGAGCCCAACAATATACCTTCCTCGCGCGCTGGTAAGTTCACTCCAGCCAGCAGGACAGGAGGAGAGGTTGAAAGATATTACCGCCCCGGCGGGTATATCGTCCCACGATGTGATACAGCTTCCCGCAATACATATGCCACTTTCTCCCCGAAGTGAACTTGACGCATATGCATCTCCCCCGCTCACACTCAACGCATATGCAGGAGTGGTCGTTCCTACGCCAACGTTTCCAGTTGTGTAGTATAAATCTGATCCGTTCGCCTGCCAAAATTGGGGATCTCCTCCCGAAGGAGCTTGGGACGGTCCTGTAAACGCAAGCACGGCAACACCACCCACAAATAGAATTGCTAACGAGATAAAAAAAGATGTTTTGCTGATGTCTTTTGTTTTCATACAAAAACTAATCTTTTTCACAAACCAATAATTGAATATGGGGGGCGTTGGTGCCCGCTACGCTTCCAAAATTATCAATAGAAATTTCGGTATATGAGGAGTCGCTTTCAACTGGATTATCAAAATCTATATTTGACCCAGCATCATAGTCTAAGCCCGCCAAACCAATACCAGGATTATGAAATACGTAATGGCTATGTCCCGGGTCATCAACGGTATGGGAATGTTGTCCGGTTGCTCTATTTTCTTGATTGGAAAGAGCGGTGCCGGCGGTGCCTGCCAATGTCCCCCCAGAAGGGAGCCCAACAATATACCTTCCTCGCGCGCTGGTAAGTTCACTCCAGCCAGCAGGACAGGAGGAGAGGTTGAAAAAAAGAACGATCCCGGAAGGAACAGAGGAAGGCGCTGATGTTTTACAACTTGACCCAATACAAATTCCCGTTCCTCCCCGAGCATATCCTGATGCATAAATATCCTCTTGGGCGTGCAGAGTGTAGGAGGGGGCAAGCGTTCCAATCCCAACACTTCCTCCGTTAAAATAAATATTGTTTCCATTTATCCTCCAAAAAGAAACTTCTCCGTCGGGAGGCGCTTGGGAAGGCCCAATAAACGCGCTTGCCACAAGAGCGCAAGGAAGTAGCCCTCCTACAAGAAACGTTAACAGCGTCCAAAAGAATATTTTTTTATTTTCAATAAAAATACGCTTCATACTAATCTTTTTCGCAGATTAAAAGTTGAATATAAGGAGCGTTAGTGCCCGCCACGTCTCCCGCATTGTCTATAGAAATTCCCGTATAAGCAGTATCAGTCAGGTCGTCTAAAAACGCAAAATCCATATCATTCCCTAGTGTTCCTCCTATCGTTGACTGCCTTGATACGTCGGTATAATGAAAATGCCCAGGATCGGTTACCGTGTGAGTATGCTGGCCAACCGCCCGATTTTGCAGATTAGAGAGCGCTGTTCCAACGGTTCCCGCCAACGTCCCCCCAGAAGGGAGCCCGACGATGTATCTTCCTCGCGCCGCAGTATACTCGCTCCACCCCGTAGGGCAAGAAGAGAGATTAAAAAACGAAACGGAGCCGGAAGGAGCGTCCCCCCAACTACTTCTGCAATCGGCTCCGATACATACTTGCGCTCCGCCACGCGCGTATCCAGACGCGTAGATATCCCCGTCCTGGACATGAACTCCGTAGGCGGGAGTGGTTGTGCCGATCCCGATATTCCCCGAGGAGTAATACGTGTCTGAATCACTCATCTGCCAAAAATACGGACTTCCTCCAAACGGCGCTTGAGGCGCTCCCGTAAACGCAAACACCGCGACTGCTCCCAGAACAACGCACACGGTGATAGTAATACTGATAAGCAATTTTCTGTACATACGCACAACGATTATATCATATTAGGGAGACCAGTTGACGCTGATGCTTTCTACCGTTGGGGTGAGCGTGTATCCACCGTCCGGAGAAAGAATAACTTTATATCTAAAATATCTGTGATTGTTGTGATATGTCAGAGTAATTTCTGAGGAAGTATTTGCGCTTGTAGGAGTGTAGTACGTTAAACTCGTTCCATCTGGTCCAATATAACGCCACCCAGACGCCCCCGAAACCGCAACCTTGTAATCCGCAAGTCCGCAAAGATTCACATCCGAGCAGTTAAAACTTATCCACCCGATAATATCGTTCCACGCCCAACCAGAAAAATATCCCGTGGTTAGATTTACGTTTACTTGATATGCCACGTCTCCGGGACAATCGGCGCTACTTTCTCCTCCACAGAAGCTTATCCATCCAATTTCGTCGTTCCACGCCCAACCGGACAAGTCCCCCGTTGAAGTGGTCCGCGTTACCTTATAATCTGAGGTCGCACAGATGTCCCCTAAGGGAGAAGTGGCACAATCAAGCGAAATTTCTCCAACATCGTCGTTATATGCATACCCCGAAAGCTGTTCTTCGTTTACCGCGACACTCCCCGCCTCATATCCAAAATCAATCCACCCAACATAATCGTTCCACGCGTATTTATAGATTGAATCAATTGTTCCCGTGGCGCTTCCTCCCCCTCCCGAAGAAGAACTTGCTGAGGCAATTTGAAATTTCACATTTGTTCCGCTTGGTTTTGTTCCTTGCCATAAAATTGAATTGAACGCGGCTCCTCCCGTCACTTCCGTATCAAACGTAGAAGAATAGAGTGTGCCATCAGAGGTCGTTGTCGCTAGCGTCAGCGATGTTCCTTGGGTTATATTTTGAGCGGAAGAGTATTGATTATTTATGTCCGAGATAGGACCCTCTTGGCCCTCTCCTCCCGACCAATCATCTTGCACAAACACTTTGTCTCTGTTTCTTGTTAGATAAGAAACTAGAGACGCTGACCGCCCATCTTCCCACGTTACCACGCTCACTATTTTTTGAGTGGACGGGTCATACGTTCCACCACTCGCGACAACATCTCCATTATCGTCTCGTTTTACACTTTCCACATAAAAATATTTTTCATATGAAGCATTTTCGTATAGTTGCTGAATTTCAGTTGCGCCAAGCGCGCGACTATAGATACGAACGTCATCAATAGAACCGTCCCATCCCCTTGTAGAACCGTTGCTTCCAATTTGATGAACCACATCAACGTGCGAGTTCCCGCCGGGGTACACTTCCGTATCTCGAGACACGCCATCAACCCATAACTGCATTTCTGTGTCATTTATAACCCCGACCGCATGATGCCATTGGTCATCCATAAAACCGCTTACGCCCCCCACAGAAGGACTCCCAGTAACACTATTATCTTTAAACACAATCGCATCTCCCCATGTCCCAAATTCAACGCGACCCGTCGCGCTAATAACGCTCCGCATCCAATAATTCCAATCAGCCGCAGTTTGCCCCCCTCCTTTAAACCACACTGAAAATGTAACATCATTTTCATATGTCATGGGAGTGATGTTGATATATTCACTATCATCGTCAAACGAAATACATTTTCCGAACATACACGATGAGGATGCAACGCGCTCAGGGCTTCCAATAACTTCCCCATCTTTTGAGTTCCCCGAAAAATCATACGCGGTTGTGCTGGTTGCCTCATCAAATTTCCAATGTCCCGCAAGTCCTGTTTTTATATCATCAAAAATTTCCGACTCCTCTCCACGCACAGCAATAGAAGACGTTGCTTTTGAGACAAGAAAATATCTCCACGAATCACCTCTCCCCAAGTTATAAATATTGTGCCAATCGGCATTCGCAAACGACGTAATGGTATTGGAAAGATCCAGGGCGATTGAAGAAAGAGTTTGGTTGCTTCTGGTTTCGTAGTTATTTCGAAGCACCGAGAGAATCGCGGCAGTCGCTCCTAAAATAAAAATACCGCCAACAGTAATCGCAACCAGTATTTCCACTAACAGTTGCCCGGATTGATTGCGAATCGTGTTTTGGAATTTATAGCTTGCGGTTTGCAAAAATGTCAAAAAAACTTTGTGCATCTTTTCTATTATACAAAATCTCCATCTCTACTGCTATTTGCTCTTTGCGCTAAGTCGCTTTAGGGCGCGGTATATGTGCGCGTAATCGCCCCCTGCCCATTTATAGAAACGTCGTATGACCCTCCCTGCAATGTATTGATGATTGATATCGTTGTTGAAGCGGAAGGGACGCCAGAAAGCGCGCTAAAAGTAATTGTTGTAGACGCTCCATCCACGGGCGTTTCAAAGTTTGAAACAGAGCTCAATGCCTCATGTAATACGACCGATGAAGAGACGTGCGTAGAGCCGGAAAAAATTTCCATATAGTCGCTTTCCACCTCGTTGTTCACAAATATGACCCCCCAGGACGCGCCATCTTCTCCAAGCACCGCGCGATCTTGAGCGTTTCTTATTACATTCACGACATTCTCGGAGTCAAGTTCAAAACTATGTCTGCTTTTATACCCAATCAAATTAATACTTGCCGTTGTAACCACTATCGCAAGTATTGAAACGGTAATAAGGAGTTCGTAGAGCGTAAAACCAAATTGGCTACGAAATACGAAATTTGTACATTCATTCTTCATAATTCTTTATTCAATATTCTATTTCTAGAACGAGCTGGTGAGCTGATAGACCGGAACAATAATCGCAAGCGCAATAGTTCCGATAACAATACCGATCATAAAGAGCATCACCGGTTCTATGAACGCGACCAATGATTTTACCGACGACTCTATCTCTCCGGTATAAAATCCCGCAAGGGTCTTGAGAATTTCTTCCAAATGCCCCGATTTTTCAGAAACTGCCACAAGATTTGCGACTACTTTGGGGAACACCGGCTCTTTGCGAAATGCCTCTCCCACGGTAAGTCCTTTCGCGATTCCCTCTCGGGAAATTCGATTCAGCGCTTGTTCAAGCTCGGGCATACCAACCGAAGAAGCGGTAATATCAATCGCTTCAACAATAGGGATCCCAGAACTGAGCAGAGAGGAAAGCGTAGAGGCAAATCGCTGTAAAGAAAGTTGCTTGATGATTTGCCTAATGACCGGAACGCGTAGCGCAATGGTGTAAAGCATGCTCTTACCAGGGACTGTTTTGATAAAGAAAAGAATAGTCCCTACCGAAATGATAAAAAACATTGGTAAAAGCCACCCCAAGTTCCCTCCGATAAATAGCCCGACCGAAAATACGATACGCGAGAATGTTGGTGGTTCAATTCCGCCAGAGAGAAATACGTTTGCGATTTTTGGAAGAGAAAAACTTACCAAAAGAACAAGTATGATTACCGACGCGAAAAAAAGAATTACCGGATAAGTGAGAGATGATTTTATCTTTTGGTTCAATTCTCTTTCTTTTTCCAACGAGACGCTCAATTCTTCAAACACTCGCTCTAAATTTCCCGACACTTCCCCAGAACGAATGAGGTTCACAAACACCGGAGAAAATACTTTCGGGTATTTTGAAAATGTCGTATAAAACGGCCTTCCTTTTTCAAGATTTTCTCTTATTTCCATAAGAAGCGCTTTTACCGATGGCTTGTCAAAGTCCTCTATTAAAATATCTATTGCTTTAAAAAGGTCTGTCCCCACTTTGAGCATAAGTGAAAGATATTTTGTCACAAACACTTTGTCTTCAAGCGTGATTCTTTTGCCCGCAAAGAAATTCGCCAAACGAATTTTCTTTTCTTGTTTAAGAAAAAGCGGTTTTAACCCAAGACGCGCGATTTGAGCAAGCGCGTCGGATTCGTTCTGCGCCTCCATAATCCCCTCGGCTATTCTCCCGTCCGTTTGCGCTGCTTTGTATATGAATTTCATGAATTTAGGTAATTGGTTATAGGTGTTAGGTATCAGGCCCTGAAAAACACAGGTCTATTACCTATTGCCCACAACCTGAAGACTTATTCCCTAATCACTCTTAGCACCTCCTCCAACGTTGTCTGTCCAACCGATGCTTTTTGCATCCCATCTTCAAGCATGGAAATCATGCCTGATTTTTTTGCCTGCACGACAAGTCCCTCAAGCGTAAAATTCGGATTCACGATAAATTGTCTCATCTCGTCCGTCATTTCAAATATCTCAAAAATTCCCATTCGTCCTTTGTAACCGCTTCCATTACATACTTTACATCCCTTTCCTTTGTAAAGCGTTTTGGGCATTTCAATTTCTTTTTCTTCCCCGGGATGAAGGTCTTGTATTTGCCGTTTGATTGTTTCAAGCGCCTGCTGTGTCGGAGTGTAGGATTCAATACAATTTATACAAATTTTTCTCACCAATCGTTGCGCGAGCACAACATTGAGCACCGCGGAAACAAGAAAAGGGGGAACATTCATATCAATAAGACGGGGCACGGCGGTGGGGGCGTCGTTTGTGTGAAGCGTGGAAAGTAGTAAATGCCCGGTAAGCGCGGCGTTCACCGCGATATCGGCAGTTTCTTCGTCTCTAATTTCACCGACCATAATGATGTTCGGGTCCTGACGCAATATGGAGCGCAGCCCAGACGCGAAAGTGATTCCCGCGACCGGATTGATCTGAATTTGATTCACGTATTTAATATTGTATTCAATAGGATCTTCAATAGTAACAATATTTACCTCGGTATGGTTCAAGATGTTAAGCACCGCGTATAACGTAGTTGTTTTACCAGAACCGGTTGGCCCAGTCACCAGCACCATTCCATATGTCTTTTTAATATTACGCTCTATCATTTTTACCATATCCTCGCTCATCCCAAGTTCTCCAAGGGAAAGAGGTCTCTGCGCCGCGGGCAGAAGACGCATCACGATCTTTTCTCCATAAAGAGTGGGGATAACAGAAACACGAACGTCAAGTATTTGTTGTCCGCTTTTAAAACGAAATCTCCCGTCTTGTGGTTTTTGGTGTTCGTCCACCTTGAGCGTTGAAAGAAGTTTGATGCGCGCCAGCACTGCCATGTGCACCTCTTTTGGGACACGCATAATTTCGTAAAGAATCCCATCAATACGAAATCGAACTAGCACCGTATCGGCAAGCACCTCCCAATGAATATCAGACGCGCGAAGAGACGCCGCGTATGAGAGTAGATTATTTACGATATCAACAATCGGAAGTTGGGTGGCTGCTTCTTCTTCGTTTTCTGCGGATGCCGCGCTTTTTAGCGATGCCTGAATTTTTTCTTTAATGACTTGTTTAAAATCTTCGGTTAGCTGTTTTCCGTAGAGTGAAAATCCTTTTGCCAAATCATCGGGAGTCGCCAAATACGGGCGGATACGACTCCCCATTTTCTTTTCTAAAAATTCTATGGTCGGCAAATCTGTCGGGTCCTGCATCGCCACCAAGAGCGTTCCGTCGGCTTCTTGCCCAAAAGCGATCAGGCCCTTTTCTCTTGCCATTTTTTCTTCAACTTTGCTAAGAATATTTCGATCAATTCCGCGCGAACCCAAACTTGCAAGTTCTGCCCCAAGATAACCGGCAAGAATTTGATACCAATAATCCTGGCTTAAAAATCCTTCGGAAATAAGGATTTCGGCGGGGTTTTGATTCATGCGGAGCGCGTCCTCAAGCGCGCTATCAAGTTGCCCCTGCGTTATAATATTCTGGTCAACAAGAAGTTTCTTTAATTGTTCGGGAGGAAGAGAGAGCATATAAATAGGGTGGGGGGTAAAGAGAAAAAGACAAGAGAGGATAAATACTTTTAAATTTTAAGAAGGAGCCAGAGCGTCGTGTCTTTTAGGTACAGTTCACTACACAGTATAACAAGAATGGCGGTAGGAATCCAAAGATAATAAGGAGTGGTGCGATATAGAGCTCCATATCGCGCGGTGTTAATAACGCTCGCAAAAAGAAAAACAAAAAGAAATATAATTCCATAAAAAAGAACTCCGGGCCACCCCACTAAAAAGAGAGCTAGTGTCATTATCCAGAGCTCTTCGCTATACAGAAGCGAATTCTGTTTTGATACATTATGCTTCTTCGCTAATAGGAAAAAAATAATTCCAAGCCCAAGAGAAACAAGATAGGGAGCAAAAAATCTCGTTAAAATATAGAAAAGAAAATAAGTGATGGGCATGTGAGGGGGGAGCAAATTTTTTGAAAAACTATCCATCTCCCATGCTTGGTATTGCTGATAACTGGCGAACACAAGTGTGAAGAAAATTATCAAGCATGACAGAGAAAATATTTTCTTTATATGTTGAACCAAAAAGGAGCGCAGATATTTCTGCGCTCCTCCTATCGCCACCAAAAGTATCAGTGCAATCCAAACGATCATCCGATAATCATTAAAGATCGAGTCCTGGGTCTGTTCCTACTTCATAGAAACAGGTGCTTTCCGCATATGTTGAACACGTGTTTTTATTCCCTCCATCATTTGTCATTTTCCCCCTATGCTTTGTACTCTCCAAACGAGCATTAAGTTCAAAGGTAAGCTCTGAATCGTCTTCTGCCCATCCGTAGAAGTATGTTCCGCTGTTTGTCGGGTCAACCGGAAGAGCCGCGATCGGCGATCCTCCCGATGTATCCGAGAGCTGTACTCCCACCCACCCAGATCCATCAATAGCTGTTGTAGACGATATGCCGGTCAACGAAATAGTAAAAGGAAGACCGGTTGTTGAGCTCGCGGTTATATATGCTTCGTCGGTTGCTCCCGCATCAGAAAGTGATGGAGTTGTTGCCGTAGCCAAATACAACGCGACCGCGCTTTTAACGCTATCAAGATCAGAAAGACGTTGCGCGTCACGAGCTTGTTTTAATAATTCTCCTGGATTGAGCACCACCACAACCGCGGCGGTCAAAATCGCCAAAATACCGATAACGATAAGCAACTCAACAAGCGTAAATCCTTTTTTCATATATAATTATAATTAATAATTTTACTGCGTAGAAACACGGGTTTTCTACTCCACTATTTTTATTATACACTCCATAGAATTTCTTACAACAATTACTGTGAATAACTTTATGCTTGTTTTAAAAATCCGAGCACATTATTCACCAAATCATCAATAGAGGTTTTTGCCTTTACAAAATATTGCACCGCTCCAAGTTCCTGCCCCCGAGCAACATCTTCGGGTTGCCCCAGATTGGAGACGATAATGATCGGAGCCCCTTCAAGCTGTGGATCCTGACGAATCTGTTCCATCACTTCAAATCCAGATTTTTTTGGTAAAATCAGATCAAGCAAAATTACGTCTGGCTTGTTTGTTTTGAGAAGGTCAATCGCTTCTTGACCGTCGTGCGCATGCACAACGCTCAAGCCCTCTTTGAGAAATCTGTTTTTTAACAAGGAGGACAAAAACGAATCGTCTTCCACTAAAAGAATTATTTTTCCATCCATATTGTTGGATTGTTATGTTTTTTAATCGTACCACATACTTCTCAAAAAAGAAATGGCAGAAAATAAAAAACGACTCCTCCGCCGTTTTTTATATCTCGCTTCTCGCTCCCCACCTCTTATTTCTACTATTATGAAATTCTGTTGGTTGTCCTAACGTGGCTCCGACATAGAAGTCGGAGAGCCGAGACTTAAGGATCATCGGCTAACTCCCCTTCTCAGATCTCGGATATCGGACATCAGAAATCAGATAAATATATCCGACATCTGAAAGCCAATATCCGAAATCCAAGAAATCGACATTTTCTAAGTAATTGTTTCACGCACAGCTTCCGCTACACGTGCCTTGTTACGACTTCACCCATGTCACCAGATTTAGGCTCATCCCCCACTTTTAAGGTCAAGATATGTCTTAACCCCAAAAGTGGGGGACTCTGCCTACTCCCGGCTCCCTTGGTGTGACGGGCGATTGTTTTCTTTAGAACTAAGAATTAACGTTCCCACCGTACGGACGGATTTCCCGTATACGGCGAGCTCAATGCATTTTTTCTTTTATCCTTCGCATAACATCTAGCCCTTCTTTGGTTAAATGTTCCCCAGTATTAATCATTTCCATTAATTCACAAAAAATTTTGAAATCTTTTTGTTTTGATGGAAATTTCAGTTGATATTGTTTGAAGAACGGAATAATAATTTTGTTCAAATCATTTCTTCCCGCTACTTCATAACGATAACAATTCTGATGATTGGGTCGTTTATCTTTTTGAAAATAAACATTCCCACAACCAAAGTAGGTTTTTAATTGGTAGAGTATTTTTGCGTCCTTTTCTACAAGTTTTATGTAGAATCTTGGCTCTGCTTTTGCTCTACGCTTCTTTGTGATCTCCACACATCTTTTAGAAATGTGCATCGTAAAACTTCCTTCTCCATCGATTAAACCTACAATGTATGCTGGTGTTAACATATTACATTGAGTGGGGTCCTTCCCCGCCTGGGCGGGTACTATGCCCCAGCTGACTTCTGACGCTGCGTCAGTTCTATTTTACTCTTATCACTGTTCAGCAACAAGAGGCAGCTATCAGATCTCCCAAGGTCACTTATATCTCTTTTCCAAACATCCCACACCGGCTTGTCCTTGAACCTTCCCCATCCTCACCACCCATTGATAGGTCGGCTCGCCTTTTTTGTGCGGGCTGCTCTTTGCTTCCAAATCCTCCAGTCCGACCCTCACGGTATCGGACCTATTTTTCAGCTACGTCCCGACGACGAATCGGGAGAGCGGATTTTAACCGCTTAGATATATAAGCTGCTTGGCGCTTTTATTGTGAGTACAAGACTCGAGAACGTATTCACCGCGGCGTGCTGATCCGCGATTACTAGCGATTCCAACTTCATGAGGGCGAATTGCAGCCCTCAATCCGAACTGGGGTTGGTTTTTTGGGATTGGCTCCGTCTTGCGACTTGGCAGCCCTTTGTACCAACCATTGTAGCATGAGTGTTGCCCAGGATATCAAAGGGCCACGCTGATTTGACGTCATCCCCTCCTTCCTCCCAAAAACGGGCAGTCCCGCCAGACACTTGTAACTGGCAGTAGGGGTTGCGCTCGTTAACCCACTTAAGGGTACAACTCAAGCCACGAGCTGACGACAACCGTGCAGCACCTGCCCTACCGTTCCAAGTAAACTTAGAAGGGCTCTCCTTTCGGAGAGCTTTCGCTAGGGTTTCAAACCCTGGTGAGGTGTTTCGCTTATCGTCGAATTAAACCTCATGCTCCACCGCTTGTGCGAGTCCCCGTCTATTCCTTTGAGTTTTAGTCTTGCGACCGTACTTCCCAGGCGGTCCGCTTAACGCGTTAGCTTCGCCACTGAGAGGGTCGATACTCCCAATAGCTAGCGGACATCGTTTAGGGCGTGGACTACAAGGGTATCTAATCCTTTTTGCTCCCCACGCTTTCGCGCCTCAGAGTCAGGAATACCCTAGCAAGCCGCCTTCGCCTCTGGTGTTCCGCACGATATCAACGGATTTCACCCCTACACCGTGCGTTCCGCTTGCCCCTGGCATCCTCTAGTCTGGCCGTATCCCGCGCTGCCTCACCGTTTAGCAGTGAGATTTAACACGAGACGCACCAAACCTCCTACGCGCCCTTTACGCCCAATAAATCCGGATAACGCTCGAGGTCTCTGTATTACCGCTGCTGCTGGCACAGAGTTAGCAACCTCTTATTCCTACCATACAGTCAAAGGTGAGAGATGAGAAATGGGAAATGAGATATTTATTACCTTTATATTATGTCTTCTCACTTCTCAACTCTCAACTCCCACCCCTTCTTCTGGTAGAAAAGCAGTTTACAATCCGAAAACCTTCATCCTGCACGCGGTGTCGCTCCATCAGGCTTTCGCCCATTGTGGAATATTCTCGACTGCTGCCACCCGTAGGTGTACGGCCCGTGTCTCAGTGCCGTCGTCGGGGAACGCCCTCTCAGGCCCCCTACCGGTCGTAGCCTTGGTGAGCCGTTACCTCACCAACAAGCTGATCGGACCTAGGCCGATCCCAAAGCGTCTTGCGACTTTACCCATCCTTTCGAAAAAAGATGGGGATATGGAGAATTACCCAACCTTTCGGCTGGCTATGCTCCACTTCGGGGTACGTAACCAAGGCGTTACTGACTCGTTCGCCACTATCAGATTTCGGACATCAGATACCAGATATCAGATTAGTACTGTTTTTGATTCTTTGAATCAACGAATTTAATTGTTTTGATTCCGACTGGTATTCTTGGACAAGACCTCTGTATAACTCTTCGTCAATATCAAATTTTAAAATTTGAATTTGTCGTAGATGAGTTATTGTTTCATCCGAAGAACCTAAAGCCATTAAAAGAATCGGTTACATCCATAGAATCTATTATACCATCTGAAATCTGACCTCCGAAGTCCGAAATCTGACCGTTCGACTTGCATGCCTTATCCACACCGCCAGCGTTCATCCTGAGCTAGGATCAAACTCTCTGAAAAGACACGTTCTTACAGAGACCGTCGACCCACTAAATGGGAATATCCGCCTCTGAAAAATCGTGTCTTGACGTTAGGACAACCAACAAAATTTCATTTTACTTTTAAGTTATCAAAGTTCTCCTCCCTTCTGGGAGGGCAGAGGAAAGTATAGCAGACCCCCTCCTTTTGTCAACAACAGAAAGACGGAACGTGGGTGGTATCCCCCCATCCTTATCATTGAGTCATTTGTCATCAATTATTTATCATTTGTTCTTTGCTATTAGTCATCAATTATGGGTCATTTGTCATTAGTTATTTACCATTTGCTATTCGTCCCTTGTCCCTTGTCCCCTGCCTCTTGCTCCTTTTTGTTATTGACTTTCCCCTATTTTCCTGTATGATTATTTCGTACTTTCCTGCCTTTCGGCAGGCAGGCATGTTTAATTTCGTATCTCGTAGCAAATTTATGAAAAAAGACGTCCATCCAGAATATTTTCCAAACGCGAAGGTAACCTGCGCATGCGGAAACACGTTTAGTGTTGGATCAACCCAGAAAGAAATTCAGGTTGAAATTTGCTATGCATGTCATCCTTTTTATACCGGGAAAGAAAAGCTTATAGACACCGCCGGCCGCGTGGAGAAATTTAAAGCAAAACGCGCCAAAGCGGCAGCTTCAACCACACGGAAAAAATCGGAAAAGAGAGCGGTTAAAAAAACCAAAAAGGCCTCAAAAGCTAAGTAGCTTAGTTAGGGTTTAGGGTAAAGGGCAGAAGGGTAAAGTTTTTTTCTAAAACCCTATACCCTGTCCCCTACACCTTTTTTTATTTTATGGACAACATAAACAAAATTATTTTAGAAGTTCGCGCGGGTACCGGGGGGGACGAAGCGTCTCTTTTTGCTGGAGATTTGGTAAATATGTATCAGAAATACGCCCAATCGCGGGGATGGAAATTTACCGAAATTGATTCGGCGCCAGGAACGCTTGGCGGGTATAAAACATTCATTGGAAAAATATCGGGCAATTCATCGACAGAATCGGGACAAAGCGTCTACGATGCTTTGAAAAATGAATCGGGAGTGCATCGCGTACAACGTATTCCTTCAACGGAAAAAAGCGGGCGCGTTCATACTTCTACCGCATCAGTCGCTATCCTGTCACAAGTAGAACCAACCTTGGTGGAAATAAGCCCGAACGATTTGGAGATATCTTTCTTTCGATCTTCTGGGCCGGGGGGGCAGAATGTAAACAAAGTGGAGACCGCGGTACGCATTACTCACAAGCCCACTGGCGTTGTGGTCGCATCACAAAACGAACGTTCACAAAGCGCTAACCGAGAAAACGCGATGAGCACCCTGCGCTCAAAGCTCTATGAAGAAATGCAACGCCAGCAAGCAAGCTCTCTGGGCGCCTTGCGCAAAGAACAGATAGGTTGGGCTGAGCGATCAGAAAAAATCCGTACCTGGAATTTTCCCCAAGACCGCATTACCGATCATCGGATTGGAAAAAAGTGGCACAACATTCCAAAAATACTGGGAGGAGATTTAGAACCGATTATAAAAGCGTTTAAAAAATCCGCCTAAAGGCGGATTTTTTATTTGGTTGCTTCATATATCGCAAGAGCTTCATCAGAAGAAAGTTCTCTGTTGTAGTAGCGGGCATCGTCCATATACCCATCAAGTATGTTGTTTGAACTGCAGTAACTTGATGAGAGGCACCCAAATCGCGTTGCGTGAGTGTACCCAATACTAGTCACCGTTCCAGCGGTACTATTGCTGTTGTTACTCGCAACCCCGTCAACATATATAACAACCTGCTGTTCAGAATAATCCCACGTTGCAACAATATGATGCCAACCAGCATCACTAAGAGCCGAGGTTGCCGCGCTTTTTCGATAATTTGACGTGTTGTTAGAAATTGTAAATACAACCGCGTCATCTGAGTTCATAAGAAGACCGTATCCTGTAGTAGACTCTCCCTGAGGCCAAGTCATATCTCCAGAAATTTTCGTAAGCCCACCCTTTTTAGTCCCCGCGTCTCGCTTCCCCCAAAACATTATAGTCATATCGCCGGTTCCCGGGTTAAGATTGCTGCTGTGAGCAACCTGGACGTAATTGTCACTTCCATCAAAAACACCTGCTTGGTTTATCTGACCCATGGTAAACCCTATCCCTCCATATCCGGTACCAGTATACGATCCAACCGCACTCGCCCATGAGTTGTCCATCTTCCAGTGGGCAACTAAGCTTGTATTTACGTCTGTGTAGAACGAAACCGCCGATCCGTTCGTGGTCCCCCCATCGTTTTGCGCGACAAGTCGAACATAATACTGAGTTCCTCCGCTCAATCCGGTTAATGATGCCTGCGCGGCTACCACCTCGGATCCGCTTCCTGCTGATTGTGGACTTGTCGAGCTTCCGTACGAAAGAGTGGGACCGTATTCAAACCAATACGTAGTACTGTTCCCATTTGGATTAACCGTTCCGTTTACTGTTGCTGTAGAATAGCCATAAGCGGTATCGCTTGCCGCCGAAGTTACAACGGTGGGGACAGAGACTGATTCTGGTTCGTCCGCTCCCCCATACACCGTTGTAGCGACAACAGAGGTATTGCTTCCAATCTCATAGCGCTCATTTTCATTTTGGCTTATGTTGAGTGCGATTGTTTGATATTTACTTGACTCCATCGCCGCGGTCAGCGCCCAGCTTCCTCCGGGAGTGTAAGTATAATAAAGGCTTGAGGAGGTGGTATTTGTGGGATCTATAGGAAGAGTCGCAAGCGAGAGAACTCCGCCAGTACTAAAATTGACCGGAATCCAACCCGTTCCATCAACGTCGTAAAGTGTTGAAGAAGCAACGCACGCATACGACCATCCAGAAGGAAGGTTAGGAAGCCCGAGATTTGCGCACCCGGAATCTGAGTCGGGAATAGAGACGTATACCGTTGATGCGGTACCCAAACTTACGGTTGGATCTATAGCTTCTAGGGTAGCAAGCGCCCGATCGATTCCTTTCAAATCTTGCACTCGTTGTGAGTCACGCGCCTGTTTAAGATATTCGGCTGGATTGATAACAATAAGCACCGCCACGGTAAGAATCGCTAAAATTCCGATCACAATTAAAAGCTCTACAAGGGTAAAGCTTTCTTCTTTTTTGAATTGTCGTGATAAAAACCCTGCGTTCATTTCTTGTTAGGCGCGCCCGAAACGACCCTCGTCTTGTTTTGTAACACTAACTATTGAGAACATCAATATCATCCTGAAAGCTTTCTGCGCGCGATACTGCACGAGCTCCGTAACTGTTGAGATAATACTTCCATCGCCCCCCCGCATAGTACTTTGCCGCAGCAACCTTTTCTTCGTAAAGCGTTGCGTTTGCCGCTCCCGCATCCGCCAAATACAGCGCAGTTGCCATAAATGCATGCAGATTGTTCCATGGCGAAGGCGTGTCTACTCCGACCGCTTTGGCAATCTGTTTTTCATACATCTTCCACGTTGAAGGAATAAATTGAGCCGGACCCATTGCTCCACCATATGCTCCATCGCTTGGGATGGGACACGAAACAACCGTAGTGGCCGGATCAAGCCCAAGCCCCTTTGTAATTTCTAAAAAT